>JAABUL010001307.1_pt1 | contig 48213 bp, 53 predicted proteins | sample 5559151 | NCBI WGS metagenome assembly JAABUL01 (sample SAMN10711876, study PRJNA513368) | rock metagenome | isolation source: Antarctica rocks | place: Antarctica: Victoria Land, Pudding Butte sud
GGGGCCATACCTTTCTATATCTTCAACAGCCTCATGCCAGGCATAAGCTGGCTCTGAGGGTTTCAAGGCCGCATGAGAGTCAGTGGTAGTCGGATCCATGTGCGATAACAATAGCGATTTTGTGCTCTGATAGCGACGGTGAATGAGGAAACACGGCCTGCTGAGTGTCTGCAACGACCAAACTCTGGTAGCAGTATAAGGGGCGACGCTGTATGAGCGGATGCTAAACCACATTATCTGGCACTATCACTGCTGCGTGATGGTTTGTGTCGAAGTCACCACAGCCATAAGCTAAGAATATAACTTGCTTACTGAGGGGAAGATAGCACATTGGAACATGCCGGCGAGAGTAATCGATATGACACACTTTCAGTTCATCAGTCTTACACTTCTGCAGTGAGTGAGAAATCTCGTGAATTCGTAGTGTTGCATTGAGAGTTCTCGAGTTCAAATCGATTTTGATGTTCTTTTTCAGCTTTCTAAAAGAAATTTTAGACTTTTACCGTAACTGACGTAACAGTAATCTAGCTTCTTAAGAATTAAGTGATAATAATCTTTCTGATCTGATTTTAATGAGTTCGAAGAAGCCGAATGCGGCTGTTTAAAGTTTTTTCAAAAATTCGTTTATTGTGATGTGAGAAACGTTCAAATTTTGACTGATTTGAATGAGTGTAGCTTCTAGCTCAGCCTGCTCTGAAACTTTTCCTTTAGTCCGTAAATCGAGCTTTTTTCTGACTATTTTTCTTCATCAGAAATAAGAGTTCAAAAAGTCCTTCTGAATGTGGGTTGAAGAAGGTCGTGTTTTCGTCTAAGTGACCGTGACTTTTTGCAGAGTACTGTAGAGAAAAAAAATGACCAGTATGACAGCAATTTTCAGCGAAATTCTTAGAATTTATTTTAGAAGTTTGATCAAAACAATCAAAACAGTGCTCATCAATCTCAGAATTAGTTAAATACAAACACTTTCAAATTATCCTTGGAGCGAAAGTGCGGGCATGGATACGGGGATCAAACGCGGTTCGGTTTTATAAGGTGCTGCGATGGGATAGTGCTGCTCCCCCGTATTGGGCGAGTTGTGTAAGCGCAACTTGTGCCTCCCGTTCATATGTAAGTACTCAGCGTGGCGTCTAACGGCAAGATGAATCGCTAGTTCTTGCCCAAGTTCTTTGTGGAAACAGTGGATTTACCTACCTCAGACAGAAGAATTCAACGTAATTTACCTGCATGTAGACTGCGCGAATATGGGAAGCTGCATGAATCAGCAAAGCTGCATGATGGACTCCGTCACAGCCAATCATCCGACCCGAACATCTCTTGCAAGTCACCTCATCTTGTCACGAATCATCTCATCCTAGCATAGCCGGCAGTGAGTAGCTTACTGCTCCGTGGGCACACTTTGTTGTGTCAAGCGAATCTTCAGTAGCTGACGCCTCGATACGTATCTGGTTCGCCGGCCATGCCTCTGTCCTCGACATTCAAAATCTCGAGACTGATTGAATCTAATCAGGTAACAAGATCCGTGTTCCTCTTAAAGACGGAATTGTTCACCACCATGAAGCTTCCGGTCAGTCCCATACATCCTGACCTGACGCGAAGTTCGCCGAAAGCCAACAAAAAGACTAAAAGAAATGCTTTACCAAATTTAAAGCTATTATCACCGCAACACCGTGCCATTCTCTCCCTCCAGATCCCCGGACCCCCTACAACCTCAACATCTTGACCAATCTCCCCTTTGCAGCCGGAGGCGGATAAGGATTAACCGGCGCGTTCGTATCCTTGATAAACTTCCCCCTCGGTAAATCCCGAGGATCCTGCGACGCCTTGAACTGATTATCCCAGAACCTGCCAAGCGCAACCCAATAGGCGAAACTGTCGGGGTTTCGGACACTACGAAGGTTGGCCCGATCGGTGGAGTCCATCTTAGTCACGCCACCCCAGTTGTAGCCGCTGATTGAGGGGCGCTTGGACTCGTCGGTGCCTTCCCAGGCGGGATCGGGGTGGTCGTCAACGGCTGGATTGAAGAGAAAGATTAGCTGACACTTTGTGTGAAGGGGAGTGGGGGATGTTACCGCGGTTGGTGTTGAATTTACTGCTGTGCATGAGCTAGGTTGATATGTGAGCTTTGAAGCCTGAGGATGGGCTGTGTTGGGTCCTACCTCGTGTACTATAACGTGCGTCACGATGAGGTCCATGGAATTGAAATTAGGCCAATCTGTGGGCGGGCCATTGCTTATAGCGTCTTGGTAGGTAAAGTATTTCAGATCCAGCAGATCTTTGCACAACTATGAGATGAGTGTAAGCAGATTCATGTAACCAAACCGTCCCGGTTGAAGTGTATTGTTTACCGTGATAGTTTGCCTGAACTTGTTTTGATCTCCAGGTGTACCTGGTAATTGGGTATACGAAAAGTAGGACCCTGCTATATGTATCTGAGACTTCGATTTGGGCTGTTTGCAAGCTATAGTGTTTCCTGTACGTTTGATATAATTGTCTACGTCGATGAACTCTTTGGAAGCGAAAGGCCTGTTTGCGTTTTGGGGCGCGTTAGGGTTTGGATCGCTGGCAAGCTCCTTCCATCGGTCATCGTCGTCTAGTCATTGTTAATGTATATAAAAATTGCATGGAGACGCAAGTGTGCAAGAAAGCTAAGCATACCACAATAAAATCGTATATCAGAGGCTGCCTTACCCGAGTCGTCGACTTTGGTGAATTTAGTTGTCGACATTCTATCCAGGAAGGCTGTACACAGCTGTCAGCTTAAGGCTTAGAAGGTTGACCATGAGTTGTACTTACTCTTGAACTTGGCGAAAAGGAAGGTAGAAGTATCTGGCCCGCCTCGCAGGATTGTGGTAGATAGCCATTGCATGTATGGGTCGTTCGCTTGAGTGTTCATGCGAGTTACCATACGCGCTGCGCCCTCGCGAGCTTCGTCTATCGCACGTTCCACATCTGGACCGCAATTCTGGTCTAACCAATAGGTAGCACCATGAACATGAATCACCAATAGGAGAGAAAGGAGAGAAAAGACCGGAAGGTGATGTAGGATATGCATTTAGGAAATCTTATGCAAGGAACGGATTGTAGGGATAGAACTAGCTTTTTTGTTAACAATATGTTCACTACCCTTTTTGAATAGACGAAGAAGTCCTTGCGGTGTACAGTCCTTGATATATAGGCTTGTCATCACCATCTTGAACTAAAGGCAAGGAACTCAGCCATGGTGAGCAAGAAGGTAATTATAAATGCTGACGCCCTTAATGCTAGGCGTTCTCCCAAGACATTTTGGTACCCAATCAGGGGATATAGTATGTGGTAGAAAGACCGAAAGAACAAGTTGAATTAGATCCAGCAGAGCGCCTGAAATAGCGCCGAGCGCGTTATGTTTCATGTTGCTCCCTTGTCGTTAGTGTCATGCATTGATTGGGGTTGAATTACATGCGCTCTAGCAGACTAGCGATCGCTGTTACCTGAAGGCTGAGGCTGAACGAGCAGTCTCGTAGCGAAAGCTGAAGAATTAAGCCATCCGTTGGGAGCCCCGGAGATTGCATCTATTGCAAGATTTCTGATCTGGCTGTCGCTAAGGTGATAGGTCGAGAACTCGACATCAGCCGAGCAAGCCGCAAGATAGATCTCACATATACTTCGTCAGTGGGTGACAAAAGTCATGAGGTTTCGCTCCCATACTCGTGTCTGAAAGGATAACTCGAGAGTTCCTTTGCAGATCTTTAGTCATCTTATATTTTTCTCTTTTCGTTTTCGCAGAGCAGCCCGTTAATGGCCTCTCGATAGCAAGCTTTCAAGAATATCCTTACCACCGTTATGATGCGTCTCCTCGCTATCTTCTGTCTTCTCTCTGCAGCAATAGGCGTCGGATCAGCCCAAGACGTACTTGATCCTAAGCCGGACGCGCCACAAGCCACTATCGGTGACGGAAAAGTCACCTACGTCCTTCCCGACATCGATGCACTACGCGGCTTTGACTTTCTCAACGCAGAACCAAAATGTAACGGCACTGGAGTGCGTCGCCGGCAGAATCCAAACGATGCGACTGCTCTATTGCAAGAAGGGGTAGCATTTTTAAGCCAAACCGGCAGCGATGGGTCATTAGCTGACATCTACTATCAAGCTGCGGAGGTGATACAATTACCAAGCCTTCCACTGTTTGTTATCGATGCGCAAAATCAAGCTTTGGCCCAACTAATAGCCTGGGCTGCCAACAATATGGTTATCCGTATTCATTATGTCAACCCAGCAGTCCTTCCAACGCTCGCACATCTTACCATCAGTGCGTTGATCATTAGCTGCTTCAACACAAAAAGGACATCCGACAGTTTACGTCGATTTGACGTTCCAACTCAAAACAATAATTTCCAGTTCTCGAACTATTGCCCCCCAGATAATCTCGCTCCGCTTTGTAGCGCAATCGAGCTCTGCAATGGGTCTAATGGAGTCTGTACGGCGGACTTCATGAAAGGGTGCAAATGCACAACACCACAAGCGTGCCGTAAGTCCGGAGAATGTTTATTTGATTGACAATCGAGTCTTACCTTATGATAGCTACACCCGATATCAGACCTTTCTGCGAAAATTGTGGTGGAACGGATCCCAATGGACTATGTAACGGGGTAAGCCCCGCCGCCCAAACTTTCTAGATCGTGTTGCTGACACTGGGTTCAAGGTGACGGGTCCCACCGGCACGACTAACATATACAAAGGGTATGGAATGACCGATAAAATAGACGCGCACCTATGCTGATCGATCTTTAGCTGCGAATGCTTTCCAGACCTCGACTCAGAAATCTACACACCTTGGAGTGATGATGCAAGCTTCAGTGATGCCTTGAATCAGGCCCAGCAGATCTTCGTTGGTGGGGGCACTAATGGGCCGAATCCAAAGTGCAACGGCGTAAGCACAAATACTTATGCGGCTGAAGCAGCGGTCACACAAGCGGTAAAGGACTTCTGCTCGGATCAGGGCAACCTTCATGGCAACCAAGATACCACTACCTCCAAAAGCTTCAATAACAAGATAAAATTGACCATCTATTGGCCAACGAAGTCAGGAGGAGACTTCTCTAATTGGGACATATCTACTGACGAGTGTCAGAAAGATTTCGGTCCCACAGTGAGCGGGTGTGACGGTAACGATGCCGTACACAATCCCGCAGATTTGAAGCACGGAGGTGTTTACAGAAGCGATGCCGGCCTAAAATACACATACCAACCGCTCAAGGGTGATCCTTTCGAAAAATCCTGTAACGGCTGGGACAGCGGACAGAAGGCTTTCATGAAACCCGATATTCTCAAACAGAACGTACTCGATGTTTGCGCGCATGCCGCTCAATTCGCAACAGGCGGTAAAGAAGGGCAATACTCCAATAGCTATAACTCCAATACCGATGATGCAGCATTCCTCAAGGTTGCCTGGGCAGCGGGGACCTCGCTTTCGGCAGATAATTGTGTCAACGACATGAGTGAACTCAACAGCGGTTGTGACGGCGACCCCATCCTCAATCAGTTCGACTTCAAATGGGGTGGCGAAAAAGGCAGTCCGTCTCTATTTTATCAGGTCAGCCCACTCACAAGTCGCATGCCGATCACATCTGGCGGCAACAGCGGCGACGCCGGCAATGGCAGATCTAGAGGAACAACGGGCAAGGACGGTAAGGCGATCGACAAAGCTGTTCTCCAGATGTGTCTTGCGGGGTATGGGGACCAAGGTTGCGATGGGCTTGACTGTGCCGGTATGTTATCTGCTGTGGTCTGGGTTTGGAGACATGCTGACCTTTGATCAGGTGTAATGGGTTTTTACAAGGGGCATTATTCCAGCTGGAACAGTCCTCAGGACTGCCATTGGGCTTGCGTCAATTCCTTGTCAAAGTTGATTGATGATGGTGTAAATAGCGCTTATTGTAACCATTGTGTCAATGGAGTTGCCGTATGTTGCTGGGAGGGTTTTGAGTTTTGAGAAACGTCTGTTTATATTGGAGTAAGGAGTTAGAGGAGGATTGACTAGGGAAGTAGTGATATCATATTCATGTACTATGTATGATATGCGGTTGAACGAGGCAATCCCCTCAGAGGGTCAGTACTGCTTTCATTTCACTTGTCCGTTGGAGTTGAAATCATGTCTCCGACAAGCTTCTGATACCGAGAAGAGATAGTGACCAGTGAAAGAATTGAAGATTGTTGGAAGTGTCACACGTTGGTGTAGCCTTCCAATTTCGGTATGCTACATGAAAGATGATCAGGATAATGTATGGGCTGAGCCCTCCATAATCGCACGCGGTTCGATGTGTTTGCACCGTAGCTTGGTTCTTGGCAAAGATACCCCAAAGAAAGAGAAGAACCATTATGTTAAAATGTAAAATCCAAAATCCAAAAGATGGAAAGACATGCTACGGGGATTAAGCGCGGTTCGGTTTTGCGAGGTGCTGCGATGGGATGAAGCTGTGTAAGCGCCTCCCGTTCATAAGTACTCAGCGTGGCGGTTAATGAATCTACCTACCTCAGACAGAAGAATTCAAAGTAATTCACCTGCACACAGACTACACGAATATGGCTGATGCCCGCGTTAAGCTCTTGCTGGGTTTTTTTTCTTAAGCTAAGTACCTTATCTCCGGGCGACCACAACGGACGGCCAACCATGGGAAGCTGCATGATGTACTCCGTCACAGCCAATCGTTCGACCCGAATATACCAGGATCCAGCAGAGCAACGACCGCTTGATAAGGCGCAATCCAGTAGGTACCTACCTTAATTCAAGTCACCGATAACAGGAGGCTCGTGCAGATGGCGTGATAAGAAATGTGTGACAGGCCCCGCCTCAGGGGACATGTCAAACGTCTTTCAACTTCAGTCGCTATCCTTGCGACACTTCGATGTGGTATGAGGAATCTAATAGCTTAGGCTTTATTCTGCTGATTGACAAAGTGGAAGTAGTTCCTGACGATGACGGATACCAAGGACGAACCCAAGGTGTCAAGCACCCCAAGCTTGGCTAATGAGGCACCCGTGCCCGTCTTGTCAAAGGGTGCAGTGGATCCTGTCTACGAAGCGAAGGCGCAGGTATTGAACAATGCCATTCAAGGAATCGGAATGGGGTGGTATCAATGGCAACTCTTCGTTGTTGTGGGCTTCGGCTGGGCGAGCGACAATCTATGGCCGATTGTGACCTCATTGATACTACCTGCGGTCGCCAGTGAATTCAAACCCTCTACACCGCCTCTTCTCTCTCTGTCGCAGAATATCGGGCTCTTGGCGGGGGCGATATTCTGGGGATTTGGGTGCGATATTTTCGGAAGACGCTGGGCCTTTAACCTGACAATTGGTATTACTTCGGTCTTCGGTCTCATTGCCGCCGGTGCGCCTAATTTTGCGGCCATCGGGGTCTTCGCGGCGCTTTGGTCTGTCGGAGTGGGGGGAAACCTGCCGGTAGACTCGGCGATTTTTCTTGAATTCTTACCTGGAACCCACCAGTACCTGCTTACGGTCCTGTCGGTCTTCTGGGCATTCGCACAACTGTTAGCGACGCTCATTGCATGGCCGCTTCTCGGATATCATACCTGCCAACAGAAAGCGGCGACCTGCTCCCGCTCACAAAACTTTGGATGGAGATACTTCATGATAGCCATGGGTGTAGTAGCAATGGTCATGTTTATCCTACGCTTTTTCTGTTTTACTCTCTACGAGTCCCCCAAGTATCTTATGGGACGAGGAAAAGACCAGCATGCCGTGGATGTAGTGCACGAGGTAGCCAAACGAAACGGCAAGACGTCGAATTTGACCCTCGCAGATCTAGAACAACACAACCGACAAGGACGGCAAGGGACAGACGCAGCAGCAGCACTACGCCGAAAGCTGGAGAAACTCAATTTTACGCATGTACGAGCACTGTTCGCAACTCCACGACTTGCATGGTCCACATCGTTGATCATGCTAATTTGGGCTTTGATTGGTCTTGGGTTTCCACTGTATAATGCATTCTTACCCTATATCCAGGCTACGCGTGGGGCAAAGTTCGGGGATGGCTCAACGTATCTAACATTCCGTAACTCTGTGATCATTGCTGTCCTAGGCATTCCCGGAGCGTTAATAGGTGGGGCACTTGTTGAGCTTCCAAACTTTGGCAGAAAGGGCGCATTGGCATTCTCCACGGCTTTGACGGGCGTGTTTCTGTTCGCTTCCACAACAGCCCTGACATCAAATGCTCTCTTGGGATGGAATTGTGCCTACAACTTGATGGCTAACGTCATGTATGCCGTCCTTTACGCCTATACTCCTGAAATATTTCCTACGAAAGACCGAGGTACAGGGAACGCTTTGACAGCGACGGCGAACCGAGTCTTTGGGATAATGGCGCCAATCATCGCAATCTTTGCCAACCTAGAAACGGCAGCCCCTGTATATGTGAGCGGCGCGCTTTTCATTGTTGCCGGTATTCTTACTATGCTATTACCATTTGAGCCAAGAGGGAAGGCAAGTTTGTAGCATTTTATGAGAGGGGATGAATCATGAACTCAAGGACGACATCAATCTATGTTCAAGGAGCTCTTTAGTCTACCCGCTCTGTCTTGTGGACAGTAATGCTAAGCAACTCAAAGAATGCTGCCATGTTCTTGGTCCGTCCTTCTCAAAGCCTTTCACCATCGTCACATACTACAGAATACCGTGTTCAATGCTTCATGTCAATTGCGTATGGTGTTTTTTCTCGTGAACGATCTACCACCTGTAGCGGAAAGTGCCTTTCCCAATACCGCCAATTATGGCAAGTACCCCTCGATCCCGATTTCAAACTGGCTTTCATTCCTCTTCTTCCTTTTCTTTCTCAACCCTCACTTCTTACCTGAAAATGTCATTTGCCCATCTTCGGCGTCGATCCTCGGCCCATAATGCCTCCTCTTATCGACTCGTATAGGCCATACCACTCGTATAAGCCATATTGTACATGATCTCCTGGGACAACAAGCTATCATGGCAGAGCAAAGTCACCACGCCGTATATCTCCTCCCTGCAGCAAACGGTATGTCAACGTTCTACAGTCTCATGATGGGTTGGCTGATCTTTCTCCATGTTAGCACCTACGATCTGCCAAGACCGACAAGCTACCATGGCAGGGCAATGTCATCACACCGTAGGTAATCTTAATACAATCAAGGGTATGTCAACGTTCTGTAGCCTTCTAATATACTTGACTAATCGTTCATCATGTAAGACCTTACGATCGACCAAGCTTGTCACGCCATAGACCTCCTTCACCTCCACCCCGGGCCTTCTTTTCGAACGGAAACAGCATTCTTCATGGAAGAGCACTGGATAAGAAACTGAGCAAACGATCAGCTTGAACGAAGAGAGTGTATGTGTTTACCCTCTCCACTATTCGATTTGTCAATAAGCTTCTGTGAACATAGCCCTGTATAGCGACAGAACGTGATTGCCAACACCACGACCTCCTCTCTTTTAGATGAGGGACAGATCTTGCCTAAGGTCTGTCCTTTCCTTTGTCAACAGACAACAGCATCTTGTCTGACCGTTAGGTAGAACCATTTACTAATGATAATAGAATCCGACTGCCGACAACTGGGATTTCCTTTCTCTCACGGGAAAGGTCGAAGTCGCATGCCAAAACTGAGACCTCATCCCTCCCACGAGGGATGTCGAACTTGCCCGTAAAAGCTGAGGCTCCTTCTCCCTTAGGGGAGAGGCCGACTTTAGCTATCAAAACCGAGAGCCGCTACCCCGCACTAGAGAGGTCGATTGTACGTGTCAAAATGGAATGAGCAGCGGGCTCTACTGCCACCTATAGAAAGTCTTCGTTTTATAGAAAGATTCATATAGGCTTCACAAAAACTTCATGCATGCTTCGTTCAGTGCTGTATGCGTGACTATCCAGTGCTCGATAGCGCCCTACCTAACGCTCTATACATGGATCTGCTCCAAGATTTCGATGTTCTAACATTTCGATCGTTAAATCTTTGATTTTCCCACTGTCCTTTTTGCAAATGACCATAAATGCAATTGGAGTAATCGTGACAACATGGGTGAACAAAGCAAAGAGCAATGCCATATTCGCATACAACTTGAGTGGACGAGCAGATACCTCACTATACGAAAAGATGTTTGATCAATTTCTTGTATCTTCGAACCTTTGTTTCATCGATAAGTTCATCACGCTTCAATATATCTAAATCACCAATACTTTCTCTACATAGTCTTGATCGTTTCTCTATTCGAGAATGAAAACCACGCGCCTCGTATTCTACAAGTTCTTTTTCTTCCTACAAACATATATCAGGCCGATCAGTCCCTCACACATTGAACACTCCAGCCCAGGGTATAAAAACTTGTAAACTAGCCATCGCGTTTCTGATGGATATTCCCCAGATATCCTCGCAAGGGGAATTGTTGGTTTCCCAAAGCGCTCAGCTTGTTCCAACGCAGATCTTTCCAAGTTGCGGTTTGATATCTTTCTTCTGTACAGTACGTTCCAAATTCCTATTAGCGGGCCATTGTAGTAGACCTTGCGGGAAATCCAGCTCGAATTTCCCCTTTTTTTCTTTCTGACAACCCCGGGTGTCTATCTACTTTGATGTCGTCGTCTGGGGACAGTAGGTAGACTTTGGAGAATGCATACAGTACCTACTTGTCTGGCGGCATGAAAGCTCGGCTACGGAGCAGCTGAGACTTGGGCGGCTGTAAGTTTGGGGGGTGTGCGCGCTCTCGGTCTTCGGGGTTGAGGTTTTGATTAGGTAGGTAGGTCTGGTCTGGTTTGGGTGGGTGGGTTGAGGTGGTTGTGAGGCGGGTTTGGGGAATGGGAAGGAGGTTGTGAGGCGGCGCTATGTAGCTCGCTGGGGGAGAGTAATGAGAGAGTAGGGAAGGGAAGGGAAGGGAAGGGAAGGGAAGGGAAGGGAAGGGAAGGGAAGGGAAGGGGGGAGGGTGGTACGTAAGAGGGCGGATGGAGCCAGCTGGGGGATGTTTGGAAACTAAGATATCTGCTTTTTTGTGGGTTTGCGATGGAGTTGTGGCCTTCTTTTTCTTGACAGTCGGGGCGGATTTTTTGCTAATCGGGCGCGTGGTGGTGAGTGAGAGCTTTGGGGCTGAGAGATTGGGGTTCGAGACCGTCGAGTTGGTTTTTGTTTTGGTTGTATGGTATGGCCGCGTGGTTTTGGGGAGTGTAAGTTGGGATTGAGGTGGGATGAGAGTGGGGTGGTTCGTATCGGGTGGTGTGGAAGGGTTGTTTCTTTGGGATGGGGCTGCGGAGGCTGAAGCGAGTTTTTTTGTGGGTTTCAAGGGTGGAGGAGAGGAGGAGGGGGTGTGAGTGTTTGGCAAATGTAGAGAGTGTGTGTAAGAGGGACAAATTGCTACTACGGAATACGTTGGCGGCTTGAGGATAACAGAAGGCTGTGACTGTAATACTTGTGTGGCGGCAACGATTATGAACAACGAAATTCGGGGATCCCGTCATCATACGTCTAGTAAGAGGTGTAGTGTCTGAGACATAGGCGATGCGTCAAGCAGGAACAAGGTAGTGTTGTAGAACTTGAACCAACATAGAAGTCGTAGTAGCGAGGAATTGCTGCCAATGGAGTTAGTTGAGAGGATCGTATGGGTGTTTCTGCTGACCAAGTTTGTCTTTGCAGCCAGTATACTTATTTGAGAAAGAACATGTGTTCGTTGAATTCGGCATTTGCTCGAGAACAAGATGACAGGAAACCTGTCGCTCGGAGCTCGAGTTTATCTGGAGGGAAAACAATAATTCGATTCCAGGCAAAGCTGATATGATAGAGAGTATCTACTTATTGAGATGGGACTGGAGAATGGTGCAAGGCAGCAGACAATAATCGATAGTCAAAATAGTCGATAGTCAAAAATGCCCGGTCCACCATTAGATTAAGTGATAGTTTGGTATTCACTTTGATGTTTGATCAATTCGAATGTCTAACTCTTCATGCCGCAATAGTTTTGCCGAGTCAATACTTGTATACGTTCCCACAACCAGAAGAGTCTAATCGTCCCTTTGGAACATAGCTGGAAGGGCCCGGTGGTTGGTTCCTGACTTTCTGCACTCGCTGGTGTGAACGACTGCCTATGTTGTTGAATGAGCTTGGAAGGACAGTCGCCAGTTTCTTCATCAGCGCCTCACTATCTCATCTTCTTGCCGAGCGACAAAGGTATTCGGCGACGAAAAAGTTTGTAGTCGCTCGCCGTTGTCGCTGATATCTGTCTTTCTAGGCACGTTGCCTTGAGTGCGCCCTGCTGTTACACTCACGGGTTGTAGATTCGCCGTTATCTCACGTATGCGATATTGAAGACATACGTACTCCACTAGAATACGCTCAATGGCTTGTTCTGCGGAGTCTGCTGAGCTTTACGCTGGGTTATGTGCTTGATTCGGTCTGATGGAAGGATCAAGACAAGTGCGTGGCAGCAAATAACCACCCAATGTGCAATTGCGGCGATGGCGTCATATTCTACCTTCACCTTTCCCATATCAATGGTAGAAAATGCTTTGCCTTCTGACAATCCAGCGACATGCAAAGCCGTTTAACGTCAACCATGGCGAAACTGTTCAAGTACACACCACTTACAGTAGCCAACGCCTCACGAAACTTACTACGAAACTTGGCGGCAAGTGTCCACCGTGCTCTGTTGGATCTACTGTATACCTTACCCTCACTACGGCATCAACCTGCCAAAGAAGAAAGAAAACCACAACACTGTACCAGCGCGGTTAGGAATCGAACCTAATATAAAATAACTCTCCAACGACTTCAACGACACTAACTACATACTACCTTATCCTCACAGCCCTACTAGTGATTGGTTGGATAACAATCAAGATTTCCATCACGATAATCGCCGGATTCTGCGCCCGAGCCCACGGTATGTAATCGGGATACTCAGCCAGTACCTCTAGCGATGCGTCAATCGACCTCTTTCCATCTCTCAGCTGCTTCGCCAATGTAGGGGCGAAGTGAGTTTCCAGTGCGGCCATTTCATGAACGGTCGGAGGGAAGGGGTTTTCATCATGTTCATGACGCAGCGATCGTCGCTTTCCAAGATTGTGGGCCCAGAACATTTACAAATATCCCGGACAATCCCATATTAAATCTCATACCATGCATACCTTATTCCGTAAATCTGTTTGTTCCCGTCCCACCAAGGGGGCTGATGGCAGGGTTCTCCTGGACGCGACTTCCACAATCGGGACGCACTTGTCCTCCAACGGGAAAGAAGTCTTTCAGCCACAGACTCACCTCGGTAAACTAGTCACTCTTAGTGGTTCGCTAGGAAGTTGGCCTTATCAGTTTGAACCCCCACTTCGACTTCGACGTCAACGTATCACTACTGGCCCTGCGTGTCGCAGACGATAAGCTGGCATGATGTATCGGAAAGGGGCCGGCACGAAACGGATACATCTTGTGGTGGATCGTATGCAGAAATGTTGTTCGTGATTACTCGACACTACTCGAACACACGTATCTACTACTTCTGTACCGCGGTAGCCTTTCCCTACCAATATCACCCACATGTTCCCAACTCCCAAGCATGGCTTATCAAAGGCTCGTTTACTGATCAGCGACTAAGAACCTCCGGATAACTGGGTCCCCTATCCTGGTGGTACACGAGGCTTTGCTACAAGCACGGTGCGCACCAAAGGATGCATGCTGCATCCTTCCGTTGTCGCTTAGCTCGTGTTGTGTGAGATGAGTATCCACTTCTGGTTCCTGGCACAACACACAACATCACAAGTTCACAACAGCCTTGCAGGGGCCGACGAAAAGCCTGTCACAAACGTTTTTCACAATCTTTTCCGCATTCGACCCCAGCGTCTCACGTTCGCAGTCACTTGTTGCCTAATTCAGACCCACAGTTCATTTCGGTGTCTACCGATACCTGGTTTTCCCGCGTAGATTTTTCTTAAACCGGCAGCGGTCCTGCTCACTCCATTTTCCCTTGCTTGCTGGCCATGGCGGATATAGCCCCCGTGGCGCCACAACTGATATCACGTTGGGGCTATTTTCAGACATGGATTCTATGTAATCATACTGGCCACGCCGGTCTATGAACTGGCAAGAAGTCAATAAGGCTGCGCCAATGTTGGCGAGCTGACAAAGGATGGGTCTGAGTCCGGATGCTGCAGTGTCGTGGGGCTCGGAAAGTTCACGTAAACATTCACTCCTTCGGCTGAACCAAACCTCTGACTTCCTAGATTCCTGTTTATCTTTCAATATTCTTTCCATTCTCTTGTGCAATCTACATTCGTTCATTGGCGTCACTCATTTTGGACACTCTCTCTATTCAACTAATGCTATCAACAATCTACTAATCTGTCGGATACTTTCTGGGGTGCAGCAATTCCCTTTCCTTCCACACTGGTGCTGGATCCCTCCCTGCATGATATTTGGGGAGGCTGCCGGCTCTGCCCGCACGAGAATATGTGGGGCGCCTTGGTGGGCATCTCACTTCTAACGCTCGTGATATCAAGCCAAGCTCTTCGCTATGATTCAGCACAGGTCGGCTTCAATTTGAACGAGAACACCACCGCGGTCTCACCGTTGGACTACTGGGGTAATTGGAAGAACCATACATATCATCCCTCGCCGTCGAATTGGCGGTTTCCTTTCTATACCGTCTTCCTCGATAGATATGTCAACGGCGATCCTGCCAACGACAACGCCAATGGCACGCACTTCGTAAGTGACGGTAAATACGAAAACATATGTGTATACTGATCCGTTACAGGAAGTCGATCACATGGCGAACCAGCTTAGGCATGGGGGGGACCTACAGGGCTTTGTTGATAGCTTGGACTACATACAATCGATTGGCATTAAAGGGCTCTATCTCGCGGGAAGCGCCTTTATCAACCTTCCATGGGCCAGTGATGGCTATTCACCGGTCGACTTGACCCTACTGGTAAGCTTCGCTATCGGTAAGATAGATGTTCGTCCTTGTTGACGACGTCCTTAGGATCATCACTTTGGAAACATCGAGGACTGGAGGAATGCGGTCACGGAGATTCACAAACGTGGCATGTACGTGGTGATGGACAACACAATGGCGACTATGGGCGACCTCATCGGCTTCAACGGGTATCTAAACACCACCACGCCTTTCTCGGTCAAGGAGCACCAAGTCCAGTGGAAGACTGATCGGAGGTATATGGACTTCAATATTGGAAACACATACAACGAGACATGTGCATACCCTCGGTTTTGGAATGAGACTGGTTTTCCCGTTGATAATGTGGTCAACAGCGAACTCCAAGGCTGTTATGATTCTGATTTCGATCAATTTGGCGATATCGAGGCTTTTGGTGTTTTCCCCGACTGGCAGAGACAGGTAGAATGCGTAAGAAATCTGTTCCAGATCGAGGCTGATGTTCTTGAGTAGCTGGCCAAATTCGCTTCTGTGCAAGATCGTCTGCGAGAGTGGGTACCTTCAGTCCGGGAGCGGATTCAACGCCATTCTTGTATCATGATTGCGGTAAGTAAATTTGTTTTTTTTAAAGATTATTCTGTGCGCTTCACATGCAACACTAGCTAATATCATGGTTTAGCAACTTGACATTGATGGTTTTCGCTTTGATAAAGCAACTCAAGTCACCGTCGACGCGCAAGCCGCCTTTGGGAGGTATATTAGGCAGTGCGCTCGTGATCATGGCAAAGAGAATTTCTTCATGCCCGGCGAAATCACAGGCGGCAACACTTTTGGATCAATATATCTTGGAAGAGGTAGACAGCCAGATATGCTACCAGAAAATCAGGTCGACGCCATCAAATTGACAAACAAGTCTGATCCAAAGTACTTCCTCCGAGATGCAGGGGAGAATGCGCTAGATGCAGCTGCATTTCATTACACCATCTATCGCTCGCTCACCCGGTTTTTGGGAATGGATGGAAATTTGGCATCGGGTTACGATGCTCCGCTTAATTGGGTGGACGCATGGTAAGTACCATCTATCCAATGTGCTGCATGCTGTTTCTTGCGATGGGTAAGCTAACCTTGGTAACCAGGAACACTATGTTGCGGACCAATGATCTTGTAAATCCAAATCCTGGTGGTCCTAAAGGCTTTGATCCGAGACATGTAAGTTGAAGCGTAACACAGCTTCTTAATGCTTCCCGTTTTCGGTCAATCCTGTCTTGTGCTAACTTGCTTAACGATGTATGGCGTAACAAATCAGGACGTCTTTAGGTGGCCAGCTATATCTCACGGCACAGAGAAGATGCTCCTTGGCTTGTTCATTACCACTCTACACATGCCTGGCATACCACTTTTGCTATGGGGTGAAGAGCAAGCTTTCTATGTCCTGGACAATACCGCCGGCAATTATATCTTTGGCAGACAGCCCATGTCTTCGTCCACCGCTTGGCAGACTCATGGTATTGACTTTCCTTTCGCGCAAACCCCTAGACTGCGTATTAGTACTGATCAGGCTACACAATAGGTTGCTACAACTTAACTTCGGCTCAATTCTACAATTTCCCTGTCGAGTCGGCTTTGCATGCCTGCCATGACGACTGGGTAAGCCGAGACCACCGTGATCCCGCAAATCCTGTTCGTAACATTATCAAAAGCATGTATCAAATGCGCGAGAATTATCCCGTTCTCAATGATGGATGGTTCCTTCAACACCTGTCCAATCAGACACACAATGTATACATGCCTGGTAGCGCAGGTGTGCCAACAGAGACCGGGGTGTGGAGTACTCTTCGAAACCGATGGGACTTGCAAGATCTTTCTGGCAAGGGTCAAGGTAACCAATCTGTCTGGTTTGTATACACAAACGAGAACCAAACGATCGACTACCAATTTGATTGCTCGAATAATGACACTAAAAATACAACTGCACTTATTGCACCTTTTGATGCAGGGATGACCGTCAAAAATCTCTTCTATCCATACGACGAGGTCACTCTCAAGGCATCTGCGACAAAACTTGGACTGGAAGGTTCAACTAACTTTAGTGGATGCCTTGATAATATAACCCTGAGCCCATGGGAGTTTAAGGCGTATGTTCCAAAGAACAAATTTGTATTACCAAGACCCATGATCACCGGATTTGTCCCTGGCCATGACGCTCGAGTGTTGTCTAATGTTGCGCCTGGTTTGCAAGAGACTGTCCCAATCGAGGTACACTTTTCCCAAGAAATGGACTGCAAGACCATAACGCATACACTAACGATCAACTCCACTACGGAGAACTTGATAACCCCAGCAATTGATGAGAATAGTGTGAAGTGCCAGAACTCTACGACAACCGTCACCGCGCCCCTTGTGGGAGCCATTGCAACTTCGTGGACGTGGAGCGCGAATTTGGTCAATGTGTCTAACGGAGTACATCGATTGACATTGAACAACGTTACTACATCGGATAATAAGAGTTTCACAGGGGTAAATTTCCAGTCCCTTGTAAGTCAATCCTGAATCTCTAACAAAGTTTTACAGGCGGTGGACCATTTCCTCCTTCGCATCGGTCAACCAGACAACCCCATGGTGTTTCCTCGGACAGCCAACTACACTAAAGCGCTTCTTCACCAAGATAGTTCTGGAGCTCTTGTGTTGTCACACAAGGCGGCTGGGGCAGACGTATTCCGCTATTCTTTGAATTGGGGTTCGTCTTATTCGGACTGGTTGCCTTACAACGGAGGCAACACGACACTGGACAAGCAGTCGTGGACAGGAACGAAACGTCAAGAGTGGTCAGATCAGCATGTGATTGTCGAATATCATAGCCGCATGACCGGCAGTAGTGATCATGTACAACACGCTGATCTAGGTAGGCAAAACCTTCAGCCGCGACGATTCCCTCATCTTTTCTGGCAAGGGCCGTACAATCAATTTGGGTTTGATGCTGGCCTTGACAACGAGATTGTCCTTGATAATAATGACGGACTATGGAAGTTTAATTTCATGACCGAGTGGCCTGCAATTGCGCAAGTGAATGTTTGGGGGATGAATCCTGATGGCCAACCTGACCAAACGGGGGTACTGGGGGATATCGATGGAGATTCGGTTCTCGATCGGCTACCACCCTCTTCTCTCTCGTCGGTGGTGCTCAACATCACGGAAAACCCCCCACCCCCATATCTTGCCTGGCGTTTCTCCCTTGACGACGGTACCTATAGGTTCAGTCTGATTCCAGTGGGTTCACGATGGCAACAAATGGTGTTGTACTTCCTACTTTGGTTCGTTCCTGTGCTTACCGGAGCTTTCGGTATCTGGGCGTTCATGAAGTCATTTTACCAGGTAAAGTTCAATCAGACTGGGATCAGCGACAAGAAGGCCATTATCCCGCTTGCTATCCGCCGTAAATTCAAGAAGCATTCCATGGAGGAGAGCCCGGAGAGTAGAAATCCGCTCATGAAGCTCGGAAACCGATCCGGCATGATGCAGTCCAAATCCGCGCTAGCTGGAAGCATGGGAGGGTCACGCCGGACAGTCTTGATAGCCACAATGGAGTACGACATAGAAGATTGGGCGATCAAGATCAAAATTGGAGGCCTGGGTGTCATGGCTCAGCTCATGGGCAAGAACCTAGGTCATCAGGATTTGATCTGGGTTGTACCTTGCGTCGGAGGCGTCGACTACCCGGAAGATGAACGTGTTGAGCCCATGTCAGTCACTATCCTGAACAATCCGTATGAAATCCAAGTGCAGTACCATACTCTGCGGAACATCACTTATGTCCTCCTGGATGCCCCTGTTTTCAGGGCTCAGACCAAGAGTGAGCCTTACCCACCAAGGATGGACGATCTCGATTCGGCCATCTACTACAGCGCCTGGAATCAGTGTATAGCGCTTACGTTGAAGAGATTTCCGGTGGATCTGTATCATATTAATGACTACCACGGTGCTGTAGCGCCCATCCACTTGCTGCCATCAACAATCCCGACCTGTTTATCACTCCACAACGCTGAGTTTCAAGGCTTATGGCCTATGCGTACTCCCAAGGAGGTCGAAGAGGTTTGCAAAGTCTACAACCTCTCCCCTGAAACTGCTGGAAAGTATGTCCAATTTGGCGAAGTCTTCAACCTTTTGCACGCAGGTGCCTCCTATCTTCGTGTCCATCAACAAGGCTTTGGAGCAGTAGGTGTGAGTAAGAAATACGGCAAGCGAAGCTATGCTCGCTATCCTATCTTCTGGGGCCTGAAGAAGGTCGGAAATCTACCCAATCCTGACCCTTCGGACACTGGAGAATGGAACAAGCAACTACCGAAAGAAGAAGACATTCATGTCGATGCAGATATGGAAGCTGGTCGAGGAGAGCTCAAACGGCAAGCACAGGAATGGGCCGGCTTAACCCAGAACCCAGAGGCAGATCTTCTCGTGTTTGTTGGCCGTTGGTCGAACCAAAAAGGCGTTGATTTGATTGCTGACGTGTTTCCATCGATACTCGAAGAACATCCGGATGTTCAATTGATGTGTATCGGCCCCGTTATCGATCTGTATGGTAAATTTGCAGCTCTCAAGCTAGAAAAGATGATGAAGATATACCCGGGCAGGGTCTTCTCGAAGCCCGAATTCACTGCTCTACCACCTTACATCTTTAGTGGAGCCGAATTCGCTTTGATTCCATCGAGAGATGAGCCATTTGGCTTGGTGGCTGTAGAATTTGGCAGAAAAGGTGCGTTGGGAATTGGAGCCAGGGTCGGCGGCCTAGGTCAGATGCCTGGGTGGTGGTATACTGTCGAGAGTACAACGACTACGCATCTCATCCATCAGTTCAAGATGGCCATTGAGAGTGCACTAGCATCGAAACCCGAGACAAGAGCTATGATGCGAGCCAGATCGGCCAAACAGCGTTTCCCAGTTGCACAATGGGTGGAGGATCTTGAGATATTGCAGTCAACTGCGATCAAGATACACCAGAAAGAAGCCTCCAAATCTCATACTCATCATCCTCTCACACCCTCGGCATCCGGCTACAATACGCCCAGCGGCATTTCGACTCCTCTGGCAGCTCATTCGCGAAATAGCAGCTACTCAAACTTGGCTGCACCTCTAGCAGGATCCAGAACTCCTAGTTACGGTAATCTCAACCGGTTGAGTAGTTGGATGAAGTCAAGGCCGGGTAGTGCCGCCACCAGCAGAGCATCAAGTCCAGTGCGCGACCATGACGTTCCTCCCTTGCCGAATAGTAAAGGAGTTCAGCGTACACTTTCGTTGGGTGTCAAGTCTGGCCCAGGTCACATGCCAGAAGTAAAACCAAGAGGTCGGAAGCGCATGCAGAGATCAACTAGAAGCAAATCTCGCCCAGGGTCCCCAAGCGGTTTGTCTGCCCCCGCAGCGCCTGGAATTCCAGAACCCACACAAACTGGATTCAAGGTTGGACCTCCAAGCCCTAACTTGCATTATCACGGCATGGCAGTTACCGATGTTGAGGAAGAAAGTGGCGATGAGATAAATGACATATATGATCAATATGATGAGGACGAATATACCATGACCCCGGAACAAGCGAAGATTATGCAGCGCAGGGACCAAATGGTGGAGGAGACGCCGACGCCACCACTGCCACAGCTAAACGAGGATTTCCTTTCGCCACGTCACGTTACATTTGGTGTCAATTCTGATTTCCATCAGGCGCCCCCTTCGCTCTCGCCATCCTTTAATACACCTAATCTCTCACTCGCTTCAATGCCTGCCTCTCCCAGAACGCCATTTGGGCCTGAAGATGCACTGTTGCCTCCCTCAGCAGCGTTTGCGCAAGATGGTAGGAACGAACGTCTTAGTAGCCATTCGATGCTTAGTCTCAACTCAGTAGTTGGAGATAAGAAAGATTTCAAACTACAAAAGGTGGATCCGTTCTTCACGGACAGCACGGGCGAGTACTACAAAGCTTTCGAAGAGCGCTTGAAGGCACTTGATGGCAAGAGCTCTGAAGGCCCTCTCTGCATTGAAGATTACCTCGTCAAAAGTGAGAAGAAGTGGTTCGACCGTTTTCGAGATGCTAGACTCGGACGGACTCCAGGGCACAGTAGACAGACCAGCAGACAAGCTAGTCCCGCGCCATCACTGTTTACAAAGAGTCGAGCGCACAGTCCACCCGGCTCGATCTTCAACGACAATCTTGAGATGGGCCATTACGACGGTGACAAAGAGGGATCGATAGACGACCAATTCCTACTGGGTGAAGATTACAAACCGCCGACGGGCCTGAAAAAGTGGATGCAGATGCGTATTGGTGATTGGCCTGTGTATTCCTTTTTCCTTGCCTTCGGCCAGATCATTGCGGCCAATTCCTACCAAATCACTCTGTTGACAGGCACCGTTGGACAAACGGCTGAAAAGCTCTATGTCATTGCGTCGATCTACCTAGTCACGTCGATCATGTGGTGGTTTTGCTTTAGGTCATTCAAATCGATCTATGTCCTTAGTCTTCCTTTCCTGGCATATGGCGCAGCGGTAAGTTGGGGCTCATCGCGTGAAAGGGAAGACAATGCTAATAGCTGTTCAGTTCTTCCTCATTGGCATGGCGCACTTTGCGAACAGTGCGAGTGGAAGAGGATGGGTTCAGAATATTGCTACGGCCATGTATGCGGTAGCCTCTTCCAGTGGATCTATCTTCTTTGCTTTGAATTTCGGAGACGAAGGTTAGATCTTTCTCCACATTATCCTCTCCAAAGCAGTAAGGCTAAACTTTATCAGGTGGTGCCCCCGTCAAAGCATGGGTTTACCGTGCCTGCGTTATCCAAGGGACCCAACAAGCTTACGTCGTCGCCCTTTGGTACTGGGGCTCTGTTCTCACCAAGGCCACCGCCAGTGGCATCACTCAGGCTAACCCGGTCGTGAACTCCTGGGTAATGACTGCGATTACAATTCCCATCGCGTTTATGCTGTGGGCTATCGGCCTCATCCTCTTCGCTGGTCTCCCCTCTTACTATCGCCAAGCCCCCGGCGCCGTTCCGTCTTTCTACAGCTCGATCGGCCGGCGAAAGATCATCCTATGGTTCTTCGTGACGGTACTCATACAGAACTACTGGCTCAGCGCTCCTTATGGTCGCAATTGGGGCTACCTATGGAGCTCGAACCACGCCAAAGCATGGCAGATCGTCTTGCTCATCATCCTCTTCTTCGTCTTCGTCTGGGCCGCCTTCCTCTGGCTCTTCGGCATCCTCTCAAAAGACCACAGCTGGATCCTACCCGTCTTTGCCATCGGCTTGGGCGCCCCGCGCTGGTGCCAGATGCTTTGGGGAATCTCCAACATCGGGCAATACGTCCCCTGGGCAGGCGGCCCAGTGGCCAGCGCGCTCGTGGGTAGGAGTCTCTGGCTTTGGCTTGGAGTACTCGACGCGCTTCAGGGCGTCGGCTTCGGTATGATCTTGCTGCAGACGCTGACAAGAATCCACATTGCCTTTACGCTGATCGCGGCCCAAGTGCTCGGGTCTATCGCTACAATTCTGGCCAGAGCGACGGCACCGAACAAAATTGGGCCTGGGGACGTGTTTCCGGATTTCAGCGCTGGGTTCTCCGAGGGATTGGGGAAGGCGTGGTTTTGGGTCGGGTTGATTTTCCAGCTGCTGATTTGTGTTGGTAAGAATAAATCCCCCTTTTTGCGCGTTGGGCTAGTGGACTTCGGGCTAACCTTTACACAGGCTTTTTCACCTTCTTCAGGAAGGAGCAGTTGAGCAAGCCTTGATCGACCTACATATCTCTGAATGGGGAGGTAAAGGGCCGTTTGTAAATACTGTACAACAATTGAATCTTTCTGATTGCACTTCTAGCGCAGAAAGACAAAAAGTGGCTCGCTCGACGGAGCAGCAGGTTACTTACTGTACATGTACATGTACAGATTAGAAAAAGGCTGGAAACTTCTTAATGATTTCGGTGCTTGGGGAGTACTGTAGTAGATAATTTGGGCACTCTAGTGATAATTTGCTGGAGCCGTCGATTTCATGAGCGGGAAGAGCGATGGTGAAAGTGAAATGGTAAATGTCCCAGCATCATATGTATGCGCGTTAATTTCCTGTCGTGAGGGAGAAAGGAATTTTGAGTGATGATGAGGGTTTGGTGAGATATCGGGACTCGAGAAACCGGCAGCCTATGGCTTCGAAAGCTAAAAGTAACATTTACATTTTCTTCTTCTTCTTCTTCCTCTTCTCCTTCCTTCCCCCACCCCACCCCCCCAAATATCCCGCCCCCACCCCACCCCACCCCTCCCACTTCAGCCCAATACAATACAATTCACCCTCCAAGAAAATCCTCAAACATCCACCCCCCATCCCCGAATCGCTAATTCCGGCCTCCTTTCTTCCGCCTACCGATCCTGCCTGCCTGCTAGGGTTGCTCAACCTTTCCCAGTCTGTGGCTTTGGGCTTCTCGTAATCCCATGCCCCTCTTGGCGCGTGACTTTTCCGCTCATATCTTCAAGAGACGCCCTGAATCTTTTTGACGCCTTTGGGTAACTCTTTACAAATCTCATGCTCGCTTTGAGTGTACTGGTATTCGATTCGTCGGCACTCTTGGGGGAGGTTCTTCTGACGGGAATGTTCAGACAACGGTGCAAAAGAGCATATCCAAAACCCGGGACCCACCAGCCACGCTCCAGATTTCCCGCAGGGTTCCTCTACCACTCAAGTGCATAGACGGTCCAGGAAAGGTAATGGGAAATAAGGCGAGGAGTCACTGTGTCGAAACCGAAGAATGTATCCTCGTAAAGGCGAGCGTGAAGATCTACCACCAACTCACCAGTCGACGACCCCGAAAATTTGGTCAGTGCGGCGGTGGTCGCAGAGTAGAAGGAGACGAGGGTGCGGGACTTTCAAACATAAGAACGGTCATCGAAGGGGGTGGCCAACGAATTGAAGATTTACTGTAACTAAGCGGTTGGAAAATAATGGAACGATGACGAAAGGGAGACGGAAACATTGGAGGGGTTTTTTCTACCTTCCACCTACGAGCATTGTTGGGTCTATATACAATGCTTGCTATTTCCCGCAGGAACATCGTGAGGGATTCAAGATTCCGAACCTTCCACTCTAGAGAATGAAACCATGGACAGGACAAGATGGTCGCTCTGTGCTCAAGTAGGCTGAATCTCCTGGACTAGTAAGTCTGATGGCGGTTGAACTGTTTGTAAACAGCCATGAGTACTGGTATGGTCTTAGATCATGGTCGGCGTCATGGAATGAAGTGGTATATGGTGGAGAGCACGTTCCTGAGAAGGGAAGTCGTCTTCGTTAGTAGTGGCTTTCGCTCCTCTGGAAAGTTAAGCACAAAAAAGCAAGGAATGAAGGTTTTGTGGAGGAAGAACTTAGGAGGCTGATGGTGAAATCATTGGATTGGCGTGGTGACAAGTGCTTATCTTTTGCTCTATCGGTAATCTGACAATGCGGCTTCGGAGATATTTCTCTCGCATGGCATCCGGCCCTCAAGGAATTGAGCATGTGGAGTCGACGCTATCCAGCATCAGAAAACCTCAACATGGCAAAGTTTCATACAGGTGATATGGTCCCATGCTCCATACCCTAGGCGCGATCCATAGCAGGCAGAATAACCCACCGCAACCACCAACCACCCTTAAACCCCACAGCAACGCGGTACTTACAAACCACCCACTACCTCCCCCGCCGCCTCCCTCAAAACCCCCACCAACCACTCCGGCTGGCTCAACATCGGACAATGTCCCACATCCCACCTGATGACTCTCTCCAGCCTGTTTCCCTCCGTCATCTTCACATTTTCAATCAACTGTTCTGCAGTCGCCATCATCTCAGGCGTATCATCCTCGCAGAACACGTACGTTGTAGGTATGTGTCGCCACGCCGCGTGGCTAGTCGTGCCTCGGAAGACTGCGATGCTTTGTGGGAGGAGCAGGGAAGTCCAGTGGGCGGCCTGGGACTCGGAGAGGTCTTGGTAGAAGAGGGATTTGGCTGCTGCGGGTGTGATGGCCATTGTGCCGGCCTATGAGAAGGCAGTAGGTACTCGTATCGGCCTGAGAGGATAGCAGATGAGTTACAAACCTCCCCATCCACCACTATAGCCCCAGAAGTATTATCCGTCTTCCTGCCGGCTGAATATACATAGCCCTCGTCCACCATCCACGCCATCACATACACCAACCTTATCACACCCCCTTTTATCCTCCTCCCCTTGCAACTCTCTTTGTCCAATCCCTCCAGTGCCGAGCCCCCCGGTATCCCGCTGTAGGAATGCATGACCACAACCACGTCGTTCTCGGCGACGAGATCTAGAACCGTAGAGCGGATGATCTTGATATCTTCTTCCAAGGGATTAGGCGGCGGGGCGAAAGCGACAGAGGGGAGGGAGGGGCAGATGCTGGTATAGCCGTGGGTGGATAAGAAGGATTTGATGGGGTTGTAGCAGGCGGGGGTGTGCCAGGCACCGTGGAGGAGGACGAAGATTGGTTTAGGCATGTTGAATAAGGGTGGTATGTGAGAAGGTAGATTGAAGTTTACCTTATGGCTTGAACATTACAGCCATCCTGCGCGGCACAGCTGCTGCAGGGGCATTCGCTGCCTGGGGTTGGCCCGACTTCATTTTCGTAGCATCGAATCCACTGTTCGTGTAGCACATGACGTTTCGTGACGAGGAATTACTTATCTTGATGCGTACACACGCAAATCAAGAAGCTATAATCACGTTCGGGCCTTCAGCCGATAAGGCTGAACCCTAGATCTACTCGTAACGGAGAATCCCAACGAGCTACAATCAGGTGCTTGGAGGCTAAAGATGCACGACCATGACAAGGTGAAAGGTATCGACAGACACGTAAAATTCAAACCGCTATGGGTCATGCGTGATGGGATCAATCACATTTACTGCTCTGATGATCAGTGAGGACGATGATTTGGAGGAGACAGATGGCTTGAAGGGAGCTGTTAGACTTTAGGTGAGGATTGGACGATGAAGCCCAGGACTAGGGTGGTGCTTCTTACCACTTGACCACGCGGTACTGGGCAAGAAGTCATCCCAAGGAACACTACAAAAGTTTCGCCCTACAACGAATGAGATCAATCGTTGCGCAGACACCGAGGATCGATGGTGTTGATGCGAAGAGGATAATGAAAAGGGAAACTTGTGTGGAATGACGCATTAGGCGCAGATGCAGATGCAGATGAATAAAGCGGGCTTGCAGCGTGCAGACAACAAACTGGTTTGCCAACGAGCGCGCCATCGGTATATTGCAAGATTATCAAGCAACTGCACGGCCACGTTGAACTGAACAGTCTAAGCAGTTGTAGAGGCCAACCCTGCCTTGGAATATATCACAATATCGTGAGCTTCCGCCAAACTTTTTTTCCAATCCTGGTCGGACCTTCTCATAAAGGGTGACCTCTACGTTTTATCGCTTTCCTCTACTTGATATTGTGTTCCGGAGCTCTTGGGACAAGCCTTTCAGATGGGACATAGACCGTGTTGAGAAACGGCGCAAGCTGTCGCTCATACTAGCCTCTTCCTTGCAGTGTCTGCGCTATTGTCCACCGCCCCTTGCAAAAGAATACCCGCCGTCCTATTTCCACCGTCATTGGTTCCGTTGGTATTGCCCACACCCGGATTCCTCCACCAAGGTATACGTTGTCCCCTTGGTCGCATCATTTCTGATTGAGCCAAGAATCTGTTGCCACGCCGACGCAACTCGGCCTTCATGCGCGGCAGAAATGCTCCCGGACTAGCTGCGAAGTCGGCTTGCGCAAGTAGCCATGCTATGTGTGGGTCGAAGTTGCCTGCTTGGAGCCAGTCTGGAACGACGTTTGACACTGTGACAGTCAGGAAGGACGTGGATGTTGCTAAGACGGAAACGTCAGTTCTATGCCGTTTATATCCTGATAGACGAATAGATTTCACGGTAAGGATCATCCAGCTTGGTCTCTTCAGCAACGACCCAAGCTTTCAAGACGGACATGTCCAACGCTATGATCCGCCATAGTACCCGCCTCTTTCGAGACAGGTTCCAAGGATCCGATTTGCCATGGTTATGACATCTTGGGGAGCGAGATTGATGGTGCGAGGGTAGCGCGGGCCGGCCATCTCGACTTGAATCATACACTCGCCTGGAGTGTAAGGTTAAAAGTGGCTCGATAGTTGTGTCGATAACACGGACCAGATTGAACGTGCAGCGGTAAGTTATGCGGACCGGAGTCCCCGTCGACGGTGTATGGTACACTGCGCGGACCTTCTACGAGCTTGTCTATTGCTCTAACGCAGTCTCGGCTATCTGGCCAATGTCCGTAGAAAGAATGACAGAATCCTTCCGTAACGGGAGGAGCCATGAGAGAGCCATTAAAAAGGATAGGAGCGAATAGTGAAAGGGCCACCATATTCACGACCTGAGTTGGGAAAGTGATAGGTTGTTCTGAAGTCAGGAATTCCAGTAAGAAGTATCCTCCTTAATTGCGCTCAACAGCAGGCGACAATGTCGGATGAGTGCAGACATGAGGGCAGCGCATAGCCGGCAAGACAAGAGGATCGCGGCAGAGGTGAGAGATATTTCAAATTTGGTTTGAGCCAATAGATGTTGTTCTTAGATGGAGAATCAGCAGTGGAGAGACGGTAGTACCGCTGACTTCTGAGGGGATACAGCACTATGAACCTGTTACGCAGTAAATCAGTCACGCCGCAATGCATTTGGCTTCGCGACTACGGTGCCCCTTCTGTAGTTGCGCTTCGGAGTCGCTGCGGCACAAGTGTCTTGCGCCTAACAGAGAGAAGTTGATCTCCTAGGTGTAGAGTTTTGCTACCCTCGATACCACCCATTGGCCTGGCTTCTTCGAGGCCTATTGTGCTCCTTATTGAGGGCATTTGGCTGGGATTCGCTCGGGGGAGGACTACTAAACATAGGTGTGTTGAAGCTGGCGTTCCTCAACCATTTTGACGTATTATGGCTGTAGGAATCGTGGTAGAAAGGAGGAGGTGCGCACAGACTATACGTACGATGCGCCAAATCGACCTAAGGGTCATAATTATTTTTGATTCATGAATTTTGAATCTTGAAAGTTTAAATGTAAATAAAGATGAAATGATAATTCAATAAACACATCGGACGAAGTCGTCAAGGTTCATATTCATGAATTAACTACATGGCTTTCTATCTACTCGTCATTATACCTTCTCACCTATCTATTCACCTATCTATTCACCTACCTATTCACCTACCTACCCACCTACCTACCCACCTACCTACCCACCTACCTACCCACCTACCTACCCACCTACCTACCCACCCACCTACCCACCTACCTACCCATCCATCTACCTACCCACCTACCTACCCACCTACCTACCCACCTACCTACCCACCTACCTACCCACCCACCTACCCACCTACCTACCCATCCATCTACCTACATGACTCCCTACCAAGCTCCAAAGTCACAATTGGCTCATCGCATACCGTATGTACCCTTCCTCAGTCATTCTCGGAACGTCGCAAAGAAAACTGCTTCGTTTGTTTTTCATCAGCTGCACTCTCAACATGTCCATCAAATTTTATCCAAAAAAACCAAAACCCAAAACCCGCAGAACCGATACCAAGGCGTGCACGTCAGGCCAAACGACAGTTCTTTGACTGGATATATCTGTAAAAACACCAAATCGATTTTTTCCAAAACATCTCACCAGCGTCATATCAACTCTAGCCAACTCAACCATCACTACATACCACTCAACCTCCCTATCCTACCCCTTCAAACACACACACTGCGCTAATACCAATAACCCCCCTTACCCATTCTCTCGCCCCCTGCACAAACCCTCGCAATCTCTCCCATATCAACGCCCGTACCATCCCAATCCACCATCTTCCACTCCCCCCACTCCCCCCTCTCCCACTCCCTCCACCTCCACCACCTACCTCATCAGCCCCACAACGCCTCACCACCAGACCCCCTACCCAGCCAGCCCAACTCTCACCGTTATCACCTCCCCCCCCTCTTCCCTATCGTATCATCTGCACGCACAGTTGATACCCAACCGTTGACACTGGTTCTATTTCTTATTGCCCAGTCGTTCAGCTTCGCTGCTAATCTCGCTTATTACAATCTTCTTTTCCTTTGCAGTCGGTGTTTGAGTGGGTTTTTTTTCGGGGTGGGTGGTTTGATGGAAGTGGTAATATTTATGCTAGGGGGGATGAGGATGAGGATGAGGATGATGATGGTGATGAGAATGATGATACCAGCGCTATTGATACTACTAATGATGAGAATGAGAGTGAGAATGAGGATGATGATGAATGACAACTGGAGGGGGTTTTGAGGGATGGATGTACTTTGGGGATGGAGGATGGAGGATGGAGACTGGAGGATGGAGGAGGGGTGCAGGTATGGGGTACTGAGGAGTTTGGTGAGGAGGTGAGGAGATGGTTGTAGAGGCTGAGTGGCTGGACGGGTTATTGGGGGAATTACGGAGAAGACTGATAGCGGTAGTGATCCTGGAGTTTCATTGTTCATCCGAGTACGTTAGAAACAGTTTGCCCATCATCAATGGAGGTGTAAGGATCACGGGTCCCCGTCCTCGTTCCTAGTACCGTCATCGTCGCCAGTAAACCGCTTCCGATTTGAATGTACAGGGACACACTAGAAAGAGATCAGGACCTACAAACCGCCGCAGAAAACCATTCATTTCCTCGTGTACCCAGGGTACTGGTTAAACTGCGCCAGATCCACACTCTTCAATTGCGGACACGCCAGCGTCGACGTCAAGGACGAAAGTATTCCACTCAATTTCGAAAGCGCCGAAGTCGGATTCAACCAGATCCCGTTGAGCAAATCCGGGCTCGCCTGTGCGAGGAATTGATACACGAAACACTGCAGATTGTTGCCTTGTGTGAGCGTTTGGGCGTTGTAGACCCCACCGGTGAGATTGCTAATGTCGAGACCGGTAAAGGAGTTTGTTGTGCCGGTGTTGCCGCCGATGCTGAGGATCTCGGGGAATTTGGAGGCGTAGTAGAGGACGTCAGTGTTGAAATAGGGGATAGTGTACTCGTCGCCGATGGCGCGCTTGTACCAGTTGTCGGGGATACGCTCATACCCTGGATTGTAGGTGAAGCTTCCAGGCTCGCCGGTGACGGCGAAGAAGCTCTTTAGCACTTCTTGGTTGAGGACGCCCTCGGGGTTCTCGGCGGATTTGTTGCCCATGAAGCGGTAAATGAAGGTGAAGGCGGCTTGGGAGACGAGTATGCCGGTGAAGGGCCCGTAGAAGAAGTAGGGGTTCTGCGAGATCGACTGCTGGTAACGGGATTTGCGGAATTGGAGGAGTACGTCAAGGTCGTAGTTTGCAGTTGCTGCGTTGGGCTGGAGATTGTAGAGTTCCGTGAATTGAGACATTTGGTTCAAGTAGTCATTGCCGCTGTGCAAAGGGTGTTAGAGCTAGTCTTGACTGGTTCATCAAGTTTGACCACTTACACCTGATAAAGGTCTCCCTTCACTGGCGACGAGTCGCTCTCATATTTGTTGTGAGAGTTGGTGATGCCCCCCGGAGTGCCGAGCAAGCCATTCAAAGGTCCGACCTCAAGAAGGTTGTTGTCTACTCCGCCAATGGACCATGCAAGTCCATTGCCATCAAAGACTGATCCGTATGTCGCGAGGAACCCGGCCAGGTCAAGGCCCATGCCATAAACTGTTTTCTAAGTAAGCATTCATATGGTAATCGAGTAGAAGACTATGTGGTATACCAGAGTTGGTCGCCTTAACGAATTGGGTAATCGACGCCCAGCCATCGTGAGGTAGATAGTTGTGATTTGCCAAGGCATTCAGTCCAGGGCATGGACCGCGCAGGTCTGTTGCCGAGGGTGGGACAAAGGCGTGGGCGCCAGTTGTATCTATGTGTTGTGCAGCAGCGTTGAACCCTGGGGCAATGCCGTTGACCCTTTTGGCCTTGTCATTCGTTTCAGCAAACGGACAGCCTCTCTCCTCCTTGACCTGAGCATCGGCATATGGACATCTCTTTTCCTTCGTCTGAGATTCAGCCGCTTTGGCCGCGGCCTCATACATGATAGCTGGAAAGGCGACAACACCCGTCATGGGAACAGCCAGTAGGCCGAAAGCTAATTGAGAGACCTTCATGGTTGTTCTTGACTGTGTACGAGGATAAGTGCAGAACTTTGGAATGTATTGAACTTGAACGGGACCTGGGGGAGATAAAGCCGTTTGCCTCAAGTCAAGATCTTAAGAAGTGTTATATATGGCCCCCACTAGCAACAATTCCCCACGCCATAAGCTAGGCGATGTGGAGACGTAGAAGGACCGAGGCAATACAAAACAGAGAGACAAAGAGGAGGATGGAGTTCTTCGGAGAGTGGCTTGGGCATTGGCAGGCCTGTTCGCCGACAGCTTGGGGGCCTGGTGGCGACGAATCATCTTGCTGACTTCCCTGAGGGCCAAAGTACTCTAACTTGTGCAAGTCTGCCCAGAGACTCGAAAAGGATGGTGCTCCGCAAGGAACGATGAGAGACAGGACCGGCCCGTAATGGTCCAAGTATCGCAATACAATGAGGTCATGGTGTAATAGGTAGGTAGTCAAAGAGCGATGAGTGGGTAGTCTTTTGAAGTTTGATGCGTTTGATGCGTGTGACAGGTCACCGGCAAGTGGTGGGACGATTGCAGCTGATTCTCTTGCGCACGCACTAACCCTGAACAAGCCAAATGCTCGACTTCTGCGTCCACGAATAGATTAGCGGGAACACCTCTCATCCACAGAGCTGAGAGACTGAGAGACTCCAACCCCCCGAAAGGAGGAATAAGTCCGTCCCGATGCCAGACTAAGACTGCATCTGTACATCTATGTACTGGGACATTCTAAATGCGGGGAAGGCTTTTGCACCTACGAAATACTGTATCTAATGAATAACGTATGTAGTACATACGGTATCAACGACCATTGGTGCTTCTGAAGCACCTCGGGAAACCATTCAGCTAACCACTGCCACACCGCCCGTCGCTTTAACCCATCGACAGGGAGCTGCATTCGTGACCGGGAATGAACGGACATAGGGATGCGAGCCATTTGACAAGCTTCAAGGAAGCCTCTGACGAGAGTGGTTCATTTACAGCTGAAGCTTGAAACCTTATAACAGGTCTTTAGGAACAGTTTTCGGAGATGGCTTGAACTCAAGGAAGCCAACGAAATCCAAGTGTACCGTCACTACCCTGCATCGGAACTGGAACAGACTCAGGGCATCTATTCATCATGACACGAAAACAGTCTTCTGCATGTAAAGGGCTTGAACCCCAAAGGCCGTTGCAATGGTTGGATAAGGACTTAACTAAGGCAATAGCGTGGTCTAGATGCAGAGAATGAAGTCAGGGTAACAGTGCTGTTTGGGAATGAACAATAACAAAAGCAATAGCGGCTTTAAGGCCAGTGCTCCCAACGTATGGCCTGAAGAGAGATCCTAGCGTGCGTGGCTTCAACGCCAGGTTCATTCCTGAAATCAGCAGACTCCACGACCGCATACTCGTGTATTGGCGCAATCGGACAACCATGATTTGTGCATTGCCATCATCCCCTGCATCATCTCTGGTGACACCGCCTATCCATCATCCAACAAAACCAGAACCCTTCCAACCCCCGGTCAACAACAACAACAACAGCCAACGCTGCTTCATACAACCCTCTCAACGTCCACAAGTGTGGAAAAGAGGAAGGTTAAAGAAGACGGTGAAAAACAGGAAGGTAAATGAACGAACAGATAAAGAAAACCACAAAGCCCTTGGTAAGGAAGTAAATCAGTAGAGACGAGGGCGGCTTTCTGAGGAAGGAAGTCGCCAATAGAGTCAAAAACAGGATACACCAGGGAAGCTGATACTTGCAAAAGAAGCAAAGCGATGGTAAGGCGAAGCGGGAAGGGGGTGGTGAAGGCGAGTTGTAAGTCTGGCTATCTGGTTTTGGGGGGGTCGACGGTTAGACTATTGAATACATATCATCGGTAAATCCCATCTTATTCACATGTAAACCCCATCTCCCCTTCCCTCTCCACTCCCCCTCTCGACGTCCTAGCGTAGGATAAGTTGAATTGTGTTTACTCAAGGATTGTGATATGTATTCTTTGAGGTCGGACACGGGTTTTCTACGTCTGTGGAGATCTCGGGGAGGTGGGAAGGTGGATGGAGGGTGTGGAAGTGTTTTTGCGACTTTTAACAATGATCGAACATGGATACGGGATTATATGGGTGAAAGAGTGGTTTGTTTAATGTACTTGTAGCTCAAAAGAAAGAATTATTAAGCTCGAGCCTCATTTTTTTTAAAAAAGAATCTTCACCTGTCCCTGGATCTCTAACCACAAACTCAAACAAGAAATTTCACACAGTCAGGCTTTTATATCGAGATACGGATTTCCCTGAATCCTGATCACGGTAACTCGGTTGCTGTCCTTCTACCGCCGAGATTTCTCCTATTCTAGGCTCGCGCCTAGTTCGGCGCAGTAGGCGCGACATACTTGTTTCGAGGAAGCGGTTGCGGGTTGTAGCTCTTGTCTGGGGAGACGGCGGCGCCGTTGACGAGCTCGGTGTCTTTGTAGGCGGGGTAGATGATTTGTCTTTGTGGAGTTTGGTAAGTTAGTAAGACGATATGATATCCGATGGTGAAAACAAAGGGGCATTTGATGAAAACTTACCCTCCCGTAACAACACTCAGCGTCTGAAACCCCTGCCCAGGCCCAAACTGCCCGCTCCAAGTACTCCCAATCATATACGCGCCGCACGCAACACTATTATAGCTCTGGGTTTCGGCCTTGCCACCCGGTGGTGCAACAACGTCGTAGGCGCAGTCGGTGGGGGCGCTGCCGTCGTTGGTGTTGATTTTGAAGGAGTAGGCGCAGTTATTGGTTGCGTCGTCGCAGGTGCGGGTGAAGGATTGAATTGTCCATACTGAACGGGGGAGGAGGGGAGAGGCGAGGGCGGGAATGGAGAGGAGCGGGAGGAGGAGAAGGTGGGTGAAGTGCATGGTTGGTCGGGGTGGAGAGGTGGGAGTTGAAAGTGGTGTTTGTAGTGGTAAAAGGAGTTTTTGGGAATTGAGATGGTAGTGGAGGATGTAGAGAGAGATTATAAATGAGGAGATGCGCTTTTTATATAGTGAATTGGAATTTCTCGAGATGAAACACGAATACCAAGGACTTTCCCTGTGGAATAGCTCGTCATACGCAAGGGATCAAGAACACGAAGGATGCCATTGCTGTACCAATCACCGACAGTCATCAGCTAGAGACGAAAGCAAAATAGAAATAACTGCTTTCTGGATGTAACAGTTGCGGCGGCATTTTCCCGCCTGCTGCCATCATCGCAGGTACGCGTGGTCGAGGAACAAAGAATCACACGGTGCTTGTGATCAGGCTCGCAACTGTTACCAGCATTAGTTTCAAATAAAGGCAACGATCCGCGTACCATCTCGTATTGCCGTTCAAACGAATGGGGTCTTGTGAGTTGTTGATGGTACCTGCATACTCGAACCAGTAGCTAGGCGGAGTAGACCACCGGTGGAGTGATCGGCGATGAAGGGGATGAACTTGGTCAGGTTTCTCCCTGCGATGAGCTCGGAATGCGCCGGTCCCTCTCGTCCTCGCAGATGTATAGGGTGTGGTGTGACAATAAGTAGCGGTTGGAGACTTGATGGAAGAGGAAGTTGAGAAAGTTGAGAAGATTTATGTGTGACAACGTCCGAGCGAGTTTGAAGTCACGGGTGTGGCTGTATTTAGAATAAGCCTCTCCCATCATCCTACAGTAGCTAGCGCAGAATCTCTGGCTTACCCCGCGGCTCGCCGACTTCTGCCCTGTTGAAACGATCTCAACCGCACTGCAAACCCTCTATTAAATAATAGATCAATCTCAGTCCTGAAAGGACATCGAAAGAAATCATTCTCAATTTTAGAAGACGAGTACTGCAACCATGGTCACCAAAACCCCCGCTTTTGAACAAGCCATCAAGGACAGCCGCAACTTAAAGGCCAAGCCTACCAACGACGAACTCCTGAAGGTGAGGCTGCCTGCCTCTCCGTATTTCCATTGCTTCGGTCATACGCATGGTTGATACTAATACGGCCATTTTCTAGCTCTATGCCCTCTTCAAGCAAGGCTGCCAAGACCCATCCTTTGACAAAGCAGACAAACCCGGTGCTTTTGATTTGAAAGTAAGCACTACCATCTTGGTGCCATCGTAAGATGAAATGCAGAGAGGACAGTGCTGAAATGGGAATCAGGGCAAGGCCAAATACAACGCATGGAAGGACGTCGCCGAAAAAGACCAGCTCTCCTCCGCAGATGCCCAGAAGCAGTATGTCAAGTTGGTGGGAGAGTTGAAGGAGAAGCTTGGTTTCGAGGGATAGATTTGTAGGGTAAACGCTTCGAGGATTCGAAGAAGACTGAATTGCTTGAGGGGGACGGAACACTTGTGAATTAGGAGAGCTGTATTTTATTCGCAGTAAACGGGCACGGCCGGAGGTCAATACAAATCCTTAGCATCGATTTACGCTCAATGCTTGTGAAAACTGATCTGTCGTCTGCATGTCCTCATCACCCAGATCCAAACCCCGGCCAACTTCTTCCCATCCAGTCCGGCTCATCGCAAGGTGCCGTCGCACACCAAGGCACCTCATCCTTTGCATACGGTACCAGTGGAAGATCATACGGCATCCGCCAACCAACTCGTGTTTTTGTGCTAGATTTGGCCCGCATATCATTAGCCTGTATCCCCCCGTACTCTGAATCCGCTGCTTGCGCAATCGGGTTGGGATTGCCGTCTTCGAAGTCTGGCGTATCCTTCTTGAATACTGGAACCATCTCTACACTGTTTGTGATACCTTCATCCCATAAAGTCGGCCAGACAATGACCCCTATCTCATAGCTGCAAATTCTCACCTCTCCAGATGCGTTAGTTGCTGCACCCCATGCTTGCGTAGATAAGTTGGCTGATGTCATCATAGCCCAGTCAATATTCGTCATGGAGTCATCGGTGAAGCGTATATATGTCTTGATATGTGGCGCTGCTCGTTTTCTACCTGCTTCACGGGCCGGGGCTGTTGAAGACAATGTAGCATAGTCTTGGTTAGCACCGTCGCCCGCCCAATGGCAGAGCAATGGTCTTAGGTAATTGAGCTGTTTGGTTTGCGCTGCGGATTGGGTTTTCATGTGAATAGAGTTACCTGCCGAATAGCCATCCAAAGACCTCCGGATTTCGTCTGCTGTTGGAAAGATTACCGAGAAAGCCGGCCTGGTTTTAGAATCGGTTGAAGTAGACAGAGCGTCGAAAAACGTGTTGGCCAGCCATTTCTCTCCGACGCTGGCGACAGAAGAGATCTGTACAACGATGTGGGACTTGCTAGAACGAGTTGGGAAACTCCTAAGGATCCTCTTCAAGCTAGGCCAGCCCCACAGATCCTCCGTCTCCGGATCCGAGGCCCGCAGATTAATTTTACTAGGTACGCTTGCCACCAGCGCAGCTTTGATACTGGTAAAGTCATGATTTCGAAGTTGGTTCACCAAGCTTGCGGTTTTTCCTGTCCCATAGGAGCGAAGATATGCTAATAGGTCATGTTTGAATCTTGCGCCGGTGCCAAGGGCTGGTAGACCTGATGCCGAAGCCGAGCTAATCATCGTTGGGAGTAAGGGAGACCTCCACACTGCTTGACACATCCTCCAGTCCTGAGTTATGAAGTTGGCTGTCACTATGACGACTCTAGACGAGATTTTAGTCTGCTGAAGATGCAGAGCGCTAGATAAAGAATTTCCATCTAATAACGTACTGAGCTTGATCATCATGGCGCGTTATGACGATCATTTTCGAATGATGTGTACCATATGCCTCCGGCATGTAAGCTGTGACGGCCCGGACATTGGAGTATCGATTTGCAGCTTCCTAAACCCGGAAGATCAGACAGCTTAATCGTGTACCAGAACGTTCTATGCAGATGATCGGACGCCCGAGGTTCTTACAGACCCCAAGCTTCTGGCTTCGTGTTGTCTCACTTTGAATAATAAATAATAGGAATATGAAAAGGTACAATGTCTCTGCCAAGATGCTCAGGATTGAAGATGTGCGAGATCACTTACATCAATACGTATCTTGTTTGAATCTTCTCTCTTCCACGAGCCGTGGACAATCTTTACCTGAACAAGATCTCGGATATCTTCGTCGAATTGAGCCCTAAGAATGCATTAGATATCTCGAATGTAGATCCTCCATCGTTGCGTCGTATCTCACATTACGAAATCGACATCGAAGAGATAATTGAACAGCCAGCATTCTTTGATGAGAGGATCGCCTAAGATATCCTTGAGGCTTACAGTATCAATGTTACTAGAGGTAGGAAGTTCATCAACCGAACTAAGCTGTACTGGTGAAGGTATCATCTTGATTGTAGAAGACGAAACAGGTTTTTCTGAAGAAGAAGACGGGGGAGTGGAAGACAATTCGGTAACAATATGATCGTGCTTTTTCTCAGGTAAGTTCTGGATTGGCTGGCGTCTTCTCATCACAGGAGGGCTGATAGACCTCCTCGTAGAATCAGTTTCAAGCCGCGCGTTACTTGAACTTGCATCTTCATCAAGCTGCGGATCGGTGTCTGCTACAAGGCCTGAATTGGCTTTCCGCCGCTTTCTACTGGTTTCAAGATCCATGGTAGGATGATTCATAGAACGCTTGAAAATTCTAAGGTAAAGTAGATAATTTCATGGCAAGGTGATTTAGAGTGAAATTTTACCGCTTCGCTTCCCGTTTCATATAGATAACTATGAAAATCTGCGCTAGAACTCGATATGTCATATCAAAGAGTGCAAAACGCCAGTTAACAATAACCAGTCTCGATGAACATGTTCAGATCAACAAATGGACTCATCGCTTTCGCGAGTTACTACCATCGTTACACTTCACTTCAATTGCAAAGCTTGTGCGATAAGTAGAGTCAGGCAAAGCCACATATCAACATGGTCAACACTGAATTATCGTATCGAAATCGTCACTTGGTCTGATAGTTGACCCGGCTTGTCTGACTCTCGATTATTGTTTACGGACTTTCTGCACTGCTTTGCTCACTCTACGAGACTTAATACGTTTCAAACGAGTGTGCTCTAAAACAAGAAATCAATGAAATACTTTAAGTAATGACTGACGCCTCTTTCACCCAAATAAATGTGTTCTGAATTTTGCAAAATGATATGTTGAATTCCCGGTATACATGGTGTCTCTAATTATTTCTTCGACTCCCATCCCACCCTCATGCATCTCCTACTGTGCAACCGTCACCTTCCGTACACAGTCCACAAGGCCTATCCTGCTTTGCAGAAGTAGCTGCTAATGGCGTCGTTGAAGGACCCATCGCCGTCGGAAAGGTTTGAATCTCCGGGATATCCCAGAGTGTAGGCCGCTCCGCTGCATCCATAGTCTCTGAAACGCAGCTCTCAGTCAGTACCACTGCGAATCTCAAATTTTACAAAGGCGACAAACTTGCTAAAGGTGCAAAGACTGCCCTTATCTGGCCCAACAGCGCTGACTTTATCATTGTAAGTTGAATCGAGGTTGACTGTTTAAAGGTTAGAAAAGACACTGAACAGGCTTGGGATTTTCGCGGTCGGGTCGCGAGTTTGAATAGAGGGAAACATACCACAGTCCCCAAACGGATTGGAGAGATGGATGCATTGGCCTGAGAAGTTTACGTCGGTGCAAATATAGACACCGCTGTTGGCTCGAGCCTTGAGACTGGCGGCCTCGGGCAGGGCGGCGCCCAGAGCGCCCAGGCTTAAAGTCGCGAGGACCGTGGAGATAGCGATGAGCTGCATGGTTAAGAAAATCTGGTGCTGGCTTTTTTTTAAAAAGATGGGGAATTTGGAAAAGTGTTGAAGATAAGTTGCGATGTGTTGTGCTTTCAACGGCAAAGGGAACGGTCTTTATACCTTCGGTCTGCCAACTCTTTCCTTTTCATCTTTCGTGATTAATATGCTCTGTGGTTTGTTCGTGTGCATGGCCGAGGTGTGTCATACAAACATAAAACGTAGATATTACTGAACATACGATGTAGCACTGTTCATGCACGCATCTACTGCTCTTGGCTTACTTACTGCTGACCGCTGCCATGTTGATTATTCTGTCTGTGTTGACTTCGAGTAATATCCATCGTGATGGATTCAATCATCTTGATTCTGGTCAAAGACGTTCTCTTGACTGAGACTGAGTTCGTATTCTTCGTTCGGAGATTCGGCTCTACATTCGAACGATAGGCTGAAAATGCTTCGAACCGAGTGTCTCCTTTGCTGGAAAGGAAATCTTTATCCCAGGATCATGAGTGCATTTAAACGTCAGGTAGGGCTTGAACTTCGGATTCGGAATTCCTGAATAAGCCATCACGAGTACGAGAGCAGCTTTGCGAAAATGTAGATACGCGAGTCGAAAATCTTGATGACGAATCTGTTAAGTACCCTCTACAAGTCTAGCTTAGTGATGAAATGGAAAAGCTAGTATTTTATGCGTAGCCATAACCGCGTCGCTGGAAGAGATCTGCACGAGGGAATTTTCGGACTGTCCTTGGACCTAGATGAGACTGCGATCGAGCCTGCCGATCTCGAAAGGACTAAGGTTTGACCCATTTTGCTTGCCGCAGTCGAGGTAGAACGATTTGCATATTTCTTGAAGCCAATGAGGCCCATTAGTGATCTAGTTGACGCAGGGCTGGGGTGTGAACTGCTTATGAGAAGCATTGTGCTGGGAACGGGTCCTTTTCTTTTCCGGTATTTATAGCGCATTTTGATGGGATTGAAAGTGCCAGATAGAAGACGACGGAGCTAGAATGACGTTGCCATAACCCCGAGATAGAGAATTATAGTTCACGTGATAGCATTGTGCCTGCCTTTTAGACACGGGTGAGCCTAGTATGAGAGTAAACACTATCTTATAGAAGAGCTAAAATCAAGAACAAGCATGGTAAAAGACAGACAGAGAACGGACTATGTCAAAGGATACTTCAATCTTCGTCGTGTCCCCTGGTTGTCATCATAGATCGAAGAAGCATCCAATAGTAACTAACCTCAGGTTTCTTTTTCTCATATGTACAACTCCAGAAATGCTGTAATCTTTTTTCCATACAACGAAGCCACCCTAGCCTCTTATTTCACACCTACCACAAAGGTCAGTCTCATACCCAACAACGAGCACCCATCTCTCAAACCTCACCATTTGCATGCTTCTTTTCATACTCACTAATCACCTTTACCTTCGCCGCACTCCCACTCTCGGGATCAAACGTATACCCCATCCACTCCCTCGCCAGCCTTCTCGCCAACTCAATCCCCACAACCCTCTGCCCCATACACAATACCTGCGCATTATTGCTCAGCACGGATCTCTCGACACTGAAACTATCATGTGCCGTCACTGCTCTTATACCAGGGACCTTGTTCGCGCTGATGGCGACGCCGAGACCCGTACCACAGATCAGGAGGGCGCGGTCGGCGTCGCCAGATATAATCAGCTTGGCAGCGTCCACAGCGACGTGCGGGTAGGCGGTCTCGTCTTCGTTATGAACGACGCCGACATCGATGACTTTGGAGACTCGAGGGTCTTTTTCGAGGTCCGCTTTGATGATGTTCTTGTAGGAGAAGCCAGCCTCATCGCCACCTACGGCAATACGAAGGCCTTCAGATGACATGGCAAGTATTCTGATTCAAGGAACTAAATGGTTTGAGAAGAATTGGAATGAGATCTTGGATGGTGAGACGGATGTATGAAAACTTGTCGAAGGTGGGGTTGGATTTGGAAGGTCTGCCGGGCTATGGCGTTGGTGGGGCAGCCCTAAATATTCTAGGCATGCTAGGCTAAAAGTCCCGCATCGACATCAGCGTGTCCAAATCGACAAGCTACCTGCTGAGGCGCTCTGTATTGTTATCGATTGAATTGCTAACGCGGACACACTTGACTACTCGCCATCAAGCGTCATGGCTCCGTTACCATCTCCCCTCCCTCCACGCCTTCTTGGCGTCTCCCTAAAGATGTACTTCGACCTCCCCCAGACAACCGCCTACACCACCGCCCTTGCCTCCCTCATTCAACAATCTCACAACCTCCTCTTCCTCATACCTTCCTTCCCCGCCCTTCCGGCCTGTTCTTCCCTCCTATCTAAATCACCAATTATCCTCGGCGCCCAAAATTGCCATTGGGACGACAACGGTGCACATACAGGCGAGGTTAGTCCGAAGATGTTGAAACAGGTGGGATGCACGATAGTGGAGCTTGGGCATGCGGAGAGAAGAGAAGAGCCATTTAGGGAGGGTAATGAGATGGTGGCGGCCAAGGCCAAGGCCGCAGTGAGGAATGAGTTGGTGCCGTTGGTGTGTATTGGGGAGAAGGGGAGGAGCAGTATTGTATCTGAGGGAGTGGGGATCGCCATAAGAGAATGTGGCCCGCAGGTAGCAAGCGTGTTGAATGCAGTGGGCCCGGACGTAGACGTGATATTTGCCTACGAGCCTGTATGGGCGATTGGAGCAAAGCAGCCGGCGAATGCGGACCATGTGCTGACGGTTATGAGGCAATTGAAGGATATGATAAAAGGGATGGGGAGGAAGGGGGAGGTGAGGATCCTTTATGGAGGGAGTGCGGGGCCGGGGACTTGGAAGGATTTGAAGGGAGAGGCGGATGGCTTGTTCTTGGGTAGGTTCGCCCATGACGTCGAAGCATTTAAAATGGTCGTTGAGGAGATGGATGAGGACTGAGTGGGAGGCTGGAGTTGTGCTGATATCCAAGTTTCTGCCTTTGCTGAGATGATATGTCATCATATGGCTTGTTGAAACACTGATTTACGAATTGTGGACTGCAAGTGGTATGCCTTGCATGGCCACGAGCCTTGGGATCGGAACAGATCTACAGCTACCTCCGCATTCCAGGTCAAGTCCCTTCCCAGATTGTAAATTTCTTTTCGTCTCCTTTACTTTTTCCCGTTCTTTCTTTTTTGATTACAAAGCCACGAGTATCCAACCTATTCATGGGACCCATCTACCTTAATCCAATGGTCTTATGCACTTTCATAATGGTATAATCCACTTGGGTTTCTTGCTATATTACTATCTAGTTACTACATATAGAATATTCTTCTATTAGGGCAGAACATGGTTGCCAAAATGAGACCAGTGGAAGAAATAGTTTATTTAGGGGTGACAATGTGAATGACTGGAAATCGCACACCTGCGTTCGGTGCTATGAGAGTGCTGTCGTTCGACATCGTTGCAACGCTATGTCGGTATAAAACCAACAGTCTTATTTGGATGCAGTCATTCTTGTTTTCCAGATGGAATAAACACATCTCTCAAGTAGGCTGACAAAGCTGTTATTCTAAAGTGAGGGTTTGATAGAAAATAAGTTCCTATACTCGCTGTTCTTTCCCATATGTTTGATGCCTTGTCATGTTTTTGCCATCTTCGTGATCGAGCGGCATCTGCGTGATCGAGCGAAGATAATCCTCAAACAAGAGCAAGCTGCGATAGTTGTACGTATGACGCACTTACAACGTGACTCGATTGACCAAACTGCAAGAATATAAGAACGGCGGACTTACAACATGAAAAATGTTCATTTCTACCACCATACACCACCAATAGTCGATAGAGGAATACATCAGCGGACACGCTCGATACCTTGATCATATTCACTGCAAACCCAAATCAAGTACAACGTGTACGTTCCTCTCCCGCGGGCTGAGTCTTCAGACCCTAATATGTCATCTCAAACAGTTACGCCAGCTCCTTGCAGATTTCAGTCGGGATATGCAAGCTGAGGAGCTTGATCCTGTGCAATAGATGATTTATGGCTGACGTAAATGTTCAACAAGACGATTTTCTTATTTGACCCGTGAGCAAATCAGCCCTTGATGCCGTAGATGTTACCTGTTACATGACTGGGCCCTTTCATATGATTAGTTTCCAAGAGCTAAGCGCTAGCGGAAGATATCGGGATGGCCCACGATTCTCTCAACTGCACCGCTCTATAAGGCAGGAAGCTTTGTGCAAACAATTGAAGGTTCGCAGATGGTGGCATGGGTTGTAGGTTGTATCAATCGTCCCATTGGTGGGAACGGCACGTCAGGATGAATTGAAGAAGGGGGATAAATGGGACGATACAATCTGGAATAGTACTGAGCAATTCAAGATATCGGATCCGGATGTTGCATCTAGATCTGTCCTCGTTCGTGTGAAGCCAACATTTCCAGCTGTTCTGGACTAAAATAAGTTTATTCATGGGGCCAGGATGTAATAGATCAAGGTGTTGGCCACCTCTCATCAAACAACACACACTCGTCTTATTTGTGTTTGGTACCTAGATGTTATCAGCTACAATGACAGAGTAATGAATTTGGGAGAGCAAACACTCCAGAAGGGTATAAGACCCATTTGTTTGCAGAAAGAGTGGCCTCTTTATTGTTGAACTGTTGTATGCTAAGTATAATCCATGCCAGCATGAGCTCAGCTTCAGCCAACGCAGGACCAAATTACATTTTGCCGTCAGTCAACGTGGGATCAAGTTACATAGAGTATCTGGTCGTAATGACTGTGTATCCTGGTAGATTACAGAGCGTATGTTCTCCCTCATCTTCTCCAAGTTTTTGTCCTAACGCGTGTCACGTAAATCAGTTAATGCCAATCATTCATGACTTCAGCAACATCATTAAAAATGAGCTGGAGGGAGTACTGCGATTTGAAGTCCATTGTGTGGCCGAGTCGAACAGACTTTTCTTCACGTATTTGTGAGTAATTAGCTTTTTGGGGCTTCCTGGACTAACAATTAACTAATATCTTGTTTGCGTGACAACATCAGATTCAGAAACCGAGAAGCTTACAGCAGCTTTCAGCAACATCCAACGCGAGCTTGGTTTCACAGTAGAGTGCAGGCGGAGGATTTGGTACAAAGCGTTGATTTAGAGATTGAGCTGAATCTTATTGCTGGGTATCGATATAACATCTAGGCTTCGGGAAACGAAGATGTAGGAGCGAGGGAAAGCAAGGGTCGGCGAGTGTTCCCTTGACCGTGAAGTCGGAAGGGGAAATCGAAGACTTCTATTAAATAGCGTTCGTCAAAACGGAAATGTTAAAGTTCTTGCTCCTGGATTTTCCTGAATATCAGACGACGTGTAATTCTGCGCCGTGGGCCGATAGCTGACACCGTCGGTCGAACGTCTCGTTGCGTCTAAGTAGAGTAAATCTACAAATCGTAAGCTGAACAGTAGTTCTACTTCAGCTAATTTCTCGATCTTCGTCTGATAGAATATTTGCGGAGCTATGCCATGCTTGATTGGAAATCTCAGGCGGTTACCCTTCGGATGCTACTTTCACAAGTGAAAACACTGTTTTTACACAGACCAAACAAGTTGTTCAGGCGGGAACAGTTGCTCAATATACTTAGATGAAAGGAGCTTTGGTAGCTTTGGTAGCCACTGTAGCTTGCTGTTCGTGGGAAGAGAACTCTTGATGGCGGCATGGGCGGGAGGCTTGACTCCATTAGCGCTAGGATATCTAAGTACTTTAGATGAAATACCTACCGTATGATGCCTCACAGCCTTATGAGACATCTGAGCTCAATGTTTGGTTCCTCTGCATCATCTCATCGCTTTTTACAACTACAGTGGGCCGTAACGCTGGCACGAATATTAAGAACGAAATGTTTGATCTGTGACCACGGTGCAGTGACGCAGAAGACTCAACAATGCCTTGCAGAACAACACCTTTAAAGCGATCCTTGGATAACAAAATAACAAATGGTATGTGTTGCACCAGCGCAATTGAAGAGCATCGACGTCACTAATGCCAATTCTAATCCAGAAAGTGGCTAGACAATCTCACTAAAAAACCCTGGCCATTTCGCACTCAAAAGCCACACAATTCGGCTTCCACGAACATCAGCGTACCCTCGCTTTGACCGTCACCTTTAGAAGACTTCTTTACTGTTTTCTAAGTATCGGTTTCTCATTTCATCAAACGCACCTTCCTCCAAAAGCTGGATTGTTCGGTTCGTCATCGTGGCTTGCAAAGGGAGAGGAGGCGCTGAGAACAAGAATCCTCGTGTGTTCCACGTCAAAGATTCAATGGTCGGTGCGTGCCCCGTTATATAGCCACCGGAATGGCCGAACGCTTCGTAGAAGGATCCGGCGACGATTGTCATGACCTTTACGTTTCAGATGCTTGAATGTGTCCGTGAGGAAGTTCGTGCCGTGGTGGTGCTCCATGAGGTCAAGGTATCCTAACGATCGAGGTCCAATTTTACCCATGCCTCGACGATCATCGAGAAAGACTGTCATACTGCCGAACAGCTTCCCTTGCGCCGGCACATTTCCGAAGAGCGATCGAAGGTCTAGGATCTCGCCATCAATCACGGTCTGGAAGTACATAGTGAGGTGGGACTTCGAGTTGCCAAGCATACTCAGCAGTCCCGGTATATCCGCAACTTCATCGTAAAAGTATGTTTGGACACGACTGTTCGATTTGTGCATCCTCACACCATCAATGAAGACCAAGTGCTTCATCTTCGGCAACGCCAGCGGAACGACACTTGCCAGAATGCTTGTGCCTATCCCAAGCTCGGTGTCTGAACATATCCTGCCTAGAAAACGTGAGTTTCTCTTGGCAACCAAGTCTCGTTCGATCTTGAAGACCTACCTCTTGTTTTCCCAGATTGCTTGGTAATGGACGGGTACAACTTTGCCAATCGGTGCTCAAGGGCCATAAAAACATCAAAAGAGCCGTAGAACCACCTAGTGGCTATTTCTCTTTACGCTGCACCGTAGTCTCTATTAATTCGCATTCGTGCTAGAAACTATATAATTTTACAGTTCTTGACGCGTCTTGCTTCTTTGACCGTTGTCTTTGTCTCTTCGCTGGACTGAAAAGTTCCAATTTCAACAATGACAGCAGCACTCTACAACATCACCTCCCCTACTGATTTTCCGCCTCTCCCAATCTACTCAGCCTCCGTTCAAGCCCCCCCCCCCCAACCCCCTCCCCTTCATTAAAGACAAATACCTCATCGCCGTCACCCCCGTCATAGCCTACTGGGCATTCTCCCTCTTCTTCCACTATGCCGACGAATGGGGTTTCTTCCAGCAATACCGTTTGCACACCCCAGCGGAACTCCTGAAAAGAAACCGTGTGTCTATGGGAGATGTGATCAGAGATGTACTGTTGCAGCACGCAACGCAGGCGGTGTTCAGCGGGGTTATTGCTTGGTTCGAGCCTGATACGTACATTGGGGGCGAGGAGTATGATATCAGGGCCTGGGCGCAGGAGAAAAGGATGGCACAGAGAGCTATTCCCTACGTACTTTCGATTAGTATTGACGGTCTCACTATGGCAAAGAACGTTCAGTCTGGGTTTCCGACCGTTGCTGGTCTATTAGCGGGTGGACGATACCCGGCATTGGTGCAGCCAAATCTGACGCCATCTCACATGGAAATCATCGCTCCTGCGTTTGCGTTATGGGAGATGACTCTCGCGAAAGCTATACACCAGTTCATTGTGCCTGGCTTCCAATACGCAGTAGCGATGCTCTTCCTTGACTCTCGGGAATACTGGATGCACTGGGCGCTCCACTAAAACAAGTATCTCTACAGTAAAGATTCTTACCCTTCGAACCCAGAACATTGCTACAAGAAAACATAATGCTAACCGACGCAAAGAGAAAATTCATTCCCGCTACCACCTCCTCTACGCTCCCTACGCCTTCGATGGCCAGTACAACCACCCCCTCGCAGGCTTCTTCATGGACACCGTCGGCTCCACCCTCGCCTACCAAGTCGCACGCCTCAACCTCCGCCAGGGAATCTTCTTTTTCATCGCAAGCAGTCTCAAAGTTGTAGACGACCACAGCGGGTTCAAACTACCCTGGGACCCGCTTTAGTTTATGACGGAGAACAATGCGCCGTATCATGATATCCATTATCAGATTTGGGGCATGAAGGTTTGTATCTGCTGCAAAAAACGCCCTAGGGCGGTGGGGAGGCTGTGGGGAACAACGATACTCATATATGGGGGCGGCAGTTCAACTTCTCGCAGCCATGGACTAGCGTTTGGGATCACATCTGCGGAGCCGTGTGAACAAAAGACGATATCGAAGAGCGCTATGGGAAGTCTCGTTCCAATGCTGACAAGATGATGGAGCATGAGGGGAACATTACTGAACTTAAGCTAAATGCGACGGCAACGAAGTAGACATGTGGGTTCCTGCAACGGGGAGCATGCAAGTGTTAGGAAGAGGGGTTTGAGGAAGGGAGGATGCGAATTTGGAAAAGACAAGTATTGTAAAGAATCCTTTTCAGCCTTCATGTAGCGTGTTTGCTGGAAAAGAATCTCCGGCGTGCAAATAATCTAGCCGGGTGTTTTTCTCCCCTGCTCGAGATCTACTACACATATCACTCTCGCACCGAAAATCCAACCCCCTGCACCACATTCACTCGTACCATCCTTCCAAACAAATTCTCTCCATTCCAACCCCTTCCCAATAAAACATTTACCCCTCTCGCCCAGAATCCCCAATCCTTCCATCTCCCAATCAACCCCCGCTATAATCCCTCTCGACATCCACTCCCCCGTCTCGACAAGCGCAGCAATCTCTTTAAAATCCTCAAGCTCATCACACTCCCCCCCCTTCTTGATACGTATCCAAGCGTTACTCCTGCCTTCTTACCGTGGGGCAAGGGCATGGATTAGAGGATGCGGGAACTAGGAAGCGGTTTCGAACAGCGATGGTATGAAGCATAGAAAGCCTGAAAACAATGACGAGTTGGACGAGTTGACCGAACTACCCAATCTTTCAGGTGTACCATGAAGTGGCGGAAGGTTTGTTCTTTCTAGGGAGTGTGCGTCTAAGGGGTTTTGGGATGCTTATGATCGATGGATAGACACAGGTTTTTAACAAGGGAGTACTGGCGTTGGGTTTGGGTTTGGGTAGGACAGGACAGGACGGGACGAACGGGCTGGGAGAGAGGGGAGATGTAGATGGATGTATTCATTTTGGTTGTTTTGGGGTGCCCTTGGGAGGAATAGAGGGGAGGTAGAGGAAAGTGGGGTCGTGGAAGATGCTTGATTATACATATGCTAGGGCCAAGGATTGATTTTCCCTGCAGAAGGGGGATGTTGGATTTCGGTTCTTAGGGATGCAGAACGCGCTTTTCGGTAAAGCTGCATGCGTCATGTAATGCTATATAGCTCGAGGATTTGGACGAGTCTCGAGGGAAGTATGATCGGGAGCTTGCTTTATACGTAGCAGCAAATGTTGCCCTCGAAATCTGTT
>JAABUL010001308.1_pt1 | contig 48195 bp, 51 predicted proteins | sample 5559151 | NCBI WGS metagenome assembly JAABUL01 (sample SAMN10711876, study PRJNA513368) | rock metagenome | isolation source: Antarctica rocks | place: Antarctica: Victoria Land, Pudding Butte sud
GCATTAGATTTTGGCAAATACTTTGGTCGATTGCACATTCACCCAACAAGTGGAGCACCCAAAGGCCATCCGGAAGTCCATCTTGTACATCGAGGCGCGGATGACAACACGGCTCTATCCCTGCTCGATTCGAGGACTAACACTATCACCTGGCATTCCGATGTGACATATGAGAACCAGCCGCCTGGCACATCGTTCTTGTACGTTCTCGATACGCCGACTGCTGGTGGAGACACATTGTTCGCCAACCAGGCCGAAGCATATAATCGGCTCTCGCCTGAATTTCAGAACAGGCTTCACGGACTCAAAGCCTTGCATTCAGGTATGGTCAATATCAGACCATGTAGTCCCGTACTAATGGCATTGCAGGAATCGAGCAAGCCCAGAACAGCAAAATTCGAGGTGGAGTGGTTCGACGCGAACCAGTGACATCGATCCATCCACTTGTTAGAACACACCCCGCGACCGGCGAAAAGGCACTCTTTGTGAACCCACAATTCACCCGCCACATTATCGGATACAAGCAGGAGGAAAGTGACAATCTCCTAAAGTTCCTCTATGACCACATCGCACTCGGCCAAGACTTTCAAGTGAGAGTCAAATGGGCCCCCAAAACGGTAGTGGTTTGGGACAACCGCGTCACCGCGCACTCCGCTACACTCGACTGGGCCAATGGCCAAAGGCGCCATGTTGCGAGGATCACACCGCAGGCAGAGCGTCCGGTAGAGACTCCATTTGTTGCGCCCAGCGATACTGTTACCAACTAAGGTGTCGCCATCTCGGTGCAAGATTAGTAAATCGTTGCAGGTTTATATAGACCTGTAGGTAGTCTGCGAGTCTGCAAAATCATTGAACCTCCGCTAGTAAAAATCGCATACGCGTGATGGAGGGGTAAATGACTCAGCGCCGAAAGCCTGTATATATGGGCCTAGTGGCCCCATTCTGCTTGCTTCCTTAGCAACCCCCATATAGCATGACAATACCAGACGAATGATTTGCGAACAAGACTTCCACCCCTTTTCTACGCGCTTACCGCCTCACCAAAAACAGGTGCGCAGACTCCCCCGCACAGCGATACGCTATAGAAGAGTCCACTCGGTAAGGTAATCGGATACACCTAGTAGCCGCACATCTTATACTTTAGTCCTACCTTCGCCTTATCCTACCCAACCGCGACTCGCCATGCGAGCGAGTCAAAGGAGCAGGATGATAAACACGATTCTTCACAATCTTACGGGCCTTGCACTTCTCACAAATTGGGAGAGTGTAGTCGCACTTGATCTTCGACTTGCGACATGGCTCGCACGACTTGCGTTTTCCATTGCGTCGATTCATCTTCCGATATTGAAAGCATGTTCATCAGGCACGACTCCATACTAAAGGCTTCATATGTATGGTGTGCAGAATATGCACCTTGGATTCTACAGGTAACGAGAGGGAGGGTGTCTGGTGTGTGCCATCTGCCACTCATAACGCGGTGTGAGGATAGCCGCAATAAGCGAGCGGCTAAGGTAGACTTTTCATTGGACCTTCCCAATGAAGGGTCCCTTTCCCATCCCACTCTCATTCTTAGGCAGCCCAGCTGCTGTCCAAGTACCCATGATTTCCGTGTCCGCGACATCACAGGCGTGAGGGAACGCTCAAACCGTTTGATCATCACTCCCAACTTTTCCTCTGATAATCACCTGCTCACCATCCCTTAATTCCCTTCCAGTATAAAAATCCTCCAAGAAGAATATTTTCCCTAGTCCGTTCCTTGAACATCCCAATTTACCCATGAACCCCCACACCGCCAACTCACAAGTAGATCTGCCAGCGAACGCCCAAATCGTATGATCATCCCTCCCACCATTCTCGTGGCAAAATAATCTTCTGAACGCTGCTATAGATCCTGACGAATCTGCGAAATGCCAAGAGTACGTGGGGAGAAGATAGTCAGCAGTACATCATCTGCAGGAATACAGCAGACTTATACTTGCGGAGTACGAGTACGACTGTTGTTTCCGCAGTTCCTGAGCAGGACATCGTCACTAAGATGGAATCGATGGTTTTGAATTCAGTCCTATGAAGAGTACTGCTGTATTCTGAAAGGACAGAGGGTGTAAATATGCGACACGATTGTGGGGTATTCATGGAATGGTATCTCAATTCTCACTGATCGGGAAAAGATGTAACATCGCTCGCTGCAATATGTGCAATGTGGGAACGCAACGCCCTGCTAGAAAACCCGCGTTCCTCCGTCCATGAAAGCCGTCTCGTCATAAATCGCCATGACGCCGTCAATGTGGATATGAAAAAGATGGATGGTAGTACAGATCCAGCCGCGGTGCGCCAAGCCTCCAGATCTCAAGTAGTAGCACCCATCTGTGAGTAAGTTGGCACTGTAAAGATTCATTCGATCAATGGTTTCCTTGTGGTCCCGACCATTGTCATACCCAGCACATGCAATGCTTTGTAATCGTTGACCCTTATGATGGTTGGCGCGGGCAGCATGGGATTCTCTGGTTTGACGCTTCCAGCGTCTTTCGCTGCTTGTTCAATAGCTTCCATTTCGTCTTTGCAAGCGGTGTGGTCAAGGGGACAGACGATGATAGGTTGCCGGAGGAGGATGTCTTTCGCTGAAGTCATGTGAGCCTGCATGATGTCAGCTAACAGTTTCAGTTAGATGAACTTCGTGGTGCTTGCAGACGTACCTTGACAGTCAGGAAATACTCGATCTTGTACAAGCTCCCCGTTGTCGTGAACCCGGTCACCGAATACATTGGGAAAGCCGGCTTTCCTCTCGGTAAAATGCCATCGCTATCCCTGGAATCCTTTGCTGGAAACACCAGTCCCAAGTTCGTGAAGTATCCAGCCTCCGGCATCTTCACACCTACTGTCTGAGTCTGTTTCGCTATGGTTTTGACCTTGCGCTGCGGTTCATCTCCTTCGTGATTGTAGACAATTTCTTCGTCTATGCCTATCGTTATCTTGTTTATCGTCACTCGTTTAGCTTTGACCAGCCAGTCTGGATTCGGGGAGAGCTTGATGTAGACGCTGACCGGATCCAGAGGGCCGTATGACCAGCGTGGCAACGAAATTCCAAGTGTCACCAGATGGTCCGTTATTCGCTCGGCTGACTCAGGTCTGTTATACATGCCAAATGTAGAGAGGGTGTCGTATCTCGATAACGGAACGGGGAATGCGTATTTCTTCTGCTCTGTATGACCTTGCTGAACCGTAACCACCATCTCATAGTACGTCTCTGCCGTCCTGCTCGCCAATTGTAAGCTCGCAGGCGGCACCTTCCTGGCGGTCTCTTCGCCTCCTTTGCCAAACGGAATAAATATCACAAATGGTAGGTCCATCGAGAACACGTTCTCGTACTCCTTGCCCACTGGACTTGCAAACAGCAGCATCTCTTTCCCAACTATGTCCGTGATTTCCTTTCGTGGTGCTGCCAAGTGTTTCTTCGTGACCGAATCGGCAGAGGGATGTATCGTCTCTCGTCGTTGAAGACATATCGTGACCAGTGAAACTGCGACTGGCGCTGAGACTCCTACCGTAGGCCGGATCTCAACCGTACCTTTTATCCGGGGCTGTAGGAATAGAAGTTCAGTGAGAATCTCCCAAGAGCATTGTCAAAGCCGCCTTCCAGCGACGAATATAAGCAGATTACGTACCAGTGTTGCTGATATTCCCGGGTACCCCACCAGGAATGCACTGTTTGGCGGGCCACAGACGCGAACGAAGGCAGTCATTGCGGCTCAAACGACAGCTTAGCCCGCCCATAGCATGCTGCAAGGATTTTGGCAATGTTTTGCTATCCGGTGTAGTACTTCTTGGGGATCTTTTCAACGTGGTGCCCTTTTAGCTTTCTCCCAGCAAGCGCAGATGCCCGCATGCGGTACTGTTTGTTGTACGGCAAGGCTGAGAATATGCAGAGCGGTCATCAAAGGCCGAGAATGGATCGACAAGATTTTAGCTGCGATCAGAGGAACAATGATGACAAGGGCATGAGAACTCTATGAATTGTCTGTTCGTGCTGTTGATTCTGGGCTGACCTACTACTTTACCTTAACTCTAGCATGGACCGCCTGCCAAGGCCTTGCTCTCCTAGCGCGAGCGGCGGCTAGATTAGTTCTAGATCTCGGGCTAAAAATGCCTTCTTTTCACTGACTGGATTCTCTACTCTACTCCTTCAACGCTTGTCATGGGCTGATCAATACGTAGTCTGGCCTCACGCCATGTCTGTAACGCTACACACCAACCTCGGTGATATCAAGATAGAGGTATTCTGCGAATCTGTCCCTAAAACAGCCGAAGTGAGCCTTACCAGATCCCCCACTTTTTTTCCCCGGCGTGCTGACTTCTTCTAGAATTTCCTCGCCCTCTGCGCTTCGTCTGCATATAACGACTCGCCCTTCCACCGCTCTATCCCCACTTTCATGGTCCAAACCGGTAGCCCCGCCTCTGCGACACCAAAAGTATCCACCTCAATCTGGGGCAGCGACTTTGAAGACGAGATCCGGCTGTCACTACGGCATAATGCGCGCGGTATAGTGAGTATGGCCAATAAAGGGCCAGGGACCAATGGGAGTCAATTCTTCATTCTCTATGGGCCGGCGCCGCATTTGGATGGGAAGAATACTGTGTTTGGGCATGTTATTGGAGACGAAGGGTTGCGGACTCTGTCTCAGATGGAGGAGAAGGAGACGGACAAGAAAGGAAGGATGAAAGGGGATGGGGTCAGGATTGAGAGGGTCACGATGCATGCGAATCCAATTGCTGGATAAGGTGTTCTAGGAGCGGGCAATTAACATTTCATGCAGTCTAGGACCCTAGTGCTAAAGGTACCAAGATATGGGTTGCTGCATATCCGATTGGAAAAAACGAATGGTTCACGCACCAGCTACGTCTTATTTTTGTCAAGTCCTTTTCCGATGTCGCGACATGGTCATTAACCTATTAACCTGCGTGGCTGAATCGCTCGAAGAAGTTTGCGAAGGCAATGATGGCGCATTTCGTCCAGTTAACTGGCAAGACAAGACAGCTAAGCCGTGCAACACGGTCTTCAGCCGCAGCTACGACCTCACAAGACATGAAGACACGATCCACAGTAATCGCAAGCAGAAGGTCAGGTGTCACTTGAGCACAGAGGAGAAGACATTCAGCAGGAACGATGCCTTGACACGTCACATGCGCGTCGTGCACCCAGACGTGGACTTTCCAGGCAAAACACGTCTCTTGCCGCGTATCATCAGTGTATTCTTCGAGTTTCCCATCGCTGACGATTGTATCTCGAACATTTTCCTCAAATTTATTGAGCTTTGTCTCCGTGTCAGTTAAGCCAAGATCATACTGCTCAAATCAATTCTGAGAGTCCGATCCCGGGGAGGTCGTCAAAGCATGGCAATAGCTGTTATGTAAAGGGTCTTCCATGAGGATAGTGTATGGGATCTCCGCGTCGATGGCTGAGGAGCCTCAATATCAATGCTCTGACCACGGAGTGTTCCGGTCTTCATCAGTCAATGATGGCATTGTCCGCAAAATAATTCGGACACTTGATGGGTGCTCAATTAGCTGCATAATCTATAGGCAGGGGGCAATCTACATTGTCATAAGGCTGCAGTAGCGAGATCCTCCCTTATCTCCGCTGCGGTACGAGCAATCAGCTATCACCGATCCTTCCAAGCATCTGCAGGCGGAAGTCAGAATGTTCACCGTTAGATGAAGTGCCTGATTATTTGATTTCTTGGTTGTTGGTTGCTTGGTTGCTTGGTTGCTTGGTTCATTTATGATCATTCTGTCTTTTTTAGGTCTCATCGTTTTGTCTACCGTACATGTGTCTAGCGAGCTGTCGTCTATATTATAGGCTCCCATAGTAGCGAGATCATTCATGCTTTCCTATCGTCACTGCTGTGTACCTCGCCGGAAAAGCAGCCATAAAGGGTTCGCATTTCCCTTTGCGCCGATTATGTTGAGAGTCTCGATTGATGTTGTGATTCATATGGGATTCAAGAGTCATGCCCGCTTAAATCAAGGGAGATCAAGTCTCAATCATGATCCTTGACGTGATCTTTCCCATTCACCACGGCTTTTGCGAGTGTGCTTGTCTTCTTTTCCGCCATGAATCTCTCCATTGGTGTCATGCCTCCTACATTCTCACGCTCCTCTTCGAAGAGCCCGAGTGCATCGATCCCAAGGCTGCTCGCAGCCTTGTCCAGTGTCGCTGTTGTCTCGGCGCTTTTGTTTTCAGTTGCGTGGACAACAGAGGTCTCGTGGCGATCATGCTCAGCTAGTTTGGCGACGGTGAGTTCTCTGGAAAAAGTCGGTTGACTGGCGTCAAGAAAATCTTTTGTGTGCGCTTGGGGAGCTCGAGTGGAGCCAGAATGACCCGAGCAGGGGCAATGAGAGACGTTGCTGGTGAAAGAAGCGTCATTGAGTCAGCATATGGGATGTGCAATACACAGGATTGGAAGCCATGTCATACGAGAATTGAGAAGACTCTTCGGCTCCATGGTCAGAGGGCACTTCTGGGGGGTCAGAGGTAGGGGGATGAGACATGACCAGGCCTTGGCTCAATGGTGGGTAATATAAACAACGTATGCAAGGTGTTATAATGAAACAATGGACAATTTCAGTCTCTGATAGTAAAGGCTACAACTCAAATACTGTGCAGTACGATTGAAGACAAGAAAAAGGGGAACCGAGAGCTGGGGGATCAAAGCTCTTATGGAACTGGCAGACTACACCAGTATCCACTGCGTTTGCACTTACGGAAAAGGCTCATTGAATTGGATTAGCAACAGTCAGACGTGGCCTGGACATTCATCCAAACATCCAATCACTGTAATTGACCCCACAGTTGGCAGGCAGGATGAGCGTTCCGTGTGCGATGTGCCTGCTCTTTGAAAAGTGTCAGATTGGCGTTAGCCATACAAATCGCGTCTAGAAGTGCAAAGTGCACTTCCAACTTGGATCCATGATCATTATGGACACATGTCTGTGTATGCTCAAGCAGCTCAAAGGGCACTTTAAAAGTGCAATTTGCCCTTTTACCCTTGCCCCAATGCATCACGCTAGCATCGTCCCGTCACGCTAGCCTGGCTCCCGGCTGGTGGCTTGAGTTGGCCCTTCGCCTAACATTGCCTGCAACAGTTCGCAGAGAGAGGGAGGCAGGCCTGGTATCAAGCAAGCCATAGCATGATATAGGTCAGGCCAATCAGCACCTCGTAAGTATGGTAAGAGACTGGAATAGTGTCAAAGGCACCCTATACCAACTCTACGTCACGCAAGGGCAAAGCCTCCAGCTAGTTAAGGATGCGATGAGAAGGCAATACAATTTCGTGGCCTCGTAAGTCCCAGGTGACTCCTCGCCTGTGAATGATCCTTATATGATTTGTCTTAGAGAGCGTGCATATAAGCATAAAATCCACGAATGGGGCTGGAGAACGAATCGAGTTGCGGGCGGTCCAATAGCGACCATCCGACGACGACGGAATCGACAAAGAATTATCACCACCGGTGCTAGAACGTTCATCAGCCATGACGGTGAAGAGTCTGTTGCAACGGCCGGGGACACTGAGTTTAGGTAGGATATTAGAATTAGCCGGTAATATGAACCAGATGCTCAGAAGCGTAGAGCTCTCAATCCTGGTGTCTTATCTGGCCGGCCCAGAAGTCTTGAACCCGGCAACCTTTGGAGTACTCCAGGCTCTTTCAATCTAGGTGATGTTGGACAGGATCATGCGCCTGATACTATCGAAGTCGGTCATGGTTTCGAGGTCTTACACCAGAACACTCCTCCTAGGTCTGAGTCAGATGTTCTGGATCAACAAGATAGCTTAGGAAGGACCTCACTGCACCGCATGGTGGTTTTTGGAGAACTCGACATTGTCAAAGATATAGTGTCTAGAGGAGCCAGGATTGATATCCCAGACAACGAAGGCAATCAGCCTCTGCATCTTGCTGCGATCAAGAACTACTCCCACATCATCAGATTTTTGTTGAAGTCTGGGGCGAAAGTGAACGCGAAGGGTGCGAATGGGAGGACTCCAGTGCATTTGGCACTGGGCCATGCTCAAGCTTTACGAACGCTTCTCGGCGCCCATCCAAACCTTTCGACTCCTGACAATGACGGCGATACAGCCCTTCACGCTGCGCTACGCATGTTTCCCAGGAAGAGATCCAAGACTGGTGGTGTCATAGAAAAATTGCTTTGCCGCGGCGCTAATGTCAATTCTATGAATCATGCTGGAGTCACGCCGTTTCACATAGCACTTGGACCAGTCTATTATCTCCCCGAGGATAGCTATGTTCCTCTTTTCCTCGAGCATGACGCTGATATACACTTGAAGACAAATTCTGGGGAGTGGCCTTTTGCTATCTTTTTAAAACATGCATGGGCCTTTAAACGTAGATGGTGGAGGGAGGTACTGATATTCCTTCGGAAGGGAGCAGATCCCAATACACAAGTCCTAACGGAGGACAGACTTCTCTACGTGTTGCTAAAGATGGGGTCATGGACGCCCGGCTCAGGACCTGGTGATATAGGAATTAGTGATATTGTTCTACAGCTGTGCAAGACTGCCAACATATACATCCCCTCGGCTGAAGGGGAGTTGCCCTTACACTGTGTGATGAGATCCTGGTACCATCTACCCAGCCTGAGAACTAGCATCGAACGCCGTCTCGAAGCAGTCAAGGCTTTGCTCCATCGGGGGTTCAATCCAAACCAGCTGAACGCAAAAGGAGAGCGCCCCCTGCAGATCCTACTCTCCAGCAATAGGAGCTCCCTGGGCGTTAAGACCATGCTCCCATACCTGTTAGAAAACGGCGCAAATCCAATGCTCGTAGACTCTTCTGGCGATCTACCTGTATGCTTTGCATATAGGCGCTCCAAGGGACTTGATAGGGATGAACTGGTGAGGATCCTGACAGATGCGTACATCGCACGGCCCGAAAACAACGATGGAGGCAACGACAGCCACTCCAGCGCGGTCTGGTGGCGGACGTATCGTGCTTTTCGCCTCCAACACTGGTGGTCGGACGGAGCCAGTCAACTCTTGCAGGTGGCTTCGGGCAACACGGGTACCAGTATGCCACAAGATGTAGCTGAAGAACTGTCCGAGCTTCTCATATCTCTTGCTGCCGAAGCTAAACTTCAAGCTGCAAAGGCTCGCTTATCAAGCGACGAGATTGGTTGGAACTCTGTTCTTGAGTCTTCAAACGTCGTGCGCATTCTTCGAGACTGCAAGAATTTGCGTATTGATATGGACGTTAGTTGGTATCATTTCCTGCTAGAGATTCTACCCTGAGCCGTGATCATGTCATGGTATGTAACGTGTATGAGTGAGATAAGAGTCGTGTCTTCTGTCGGGTAAGTCTTCCTATTCTTCTTTGATCAAGCTGTCAATAAATATTTACCAGTGTACCAGAGAGCATTTCAGAAATTATTCAGTCTTCGTATATGCTTCCATTCGCCAATCAGTTTCCAAAATCCTCCACTGAATGCAGACCGACCCCGAGGCAGCAGCCAAACGCTTTCATATATATCGCCCCGTCAGCACTTCCAGTACAGGCCTAAGAGCACCCAAGAATCCAACAGTCAGCAGCTTTAGGAGAAGCCCCAAATGGCGAATCAGTGGAATCAAAGGAGCAGAATAAACGCCAGCCTGTTTCGAATGCCCAGCTCTGACGCGTGTTAATAACAGAAAATAGATGGTACAGCAATCGGTTCGATGCCTGGCCGTCCACGACCGATCCACCGCCGCCAAAATGGCGCTCATCGCGAGCACTAGGGACGAGGGCCTACAGGTTAAAACAATCAAGATACTCAAAGGCTCCAACGCTGCCACATAACAGCTGGTTAGCTACTTACTACCCGGCATCAAAAGACCCGGTCACAGAACGTGAAAACTGGGATGAATGTAGCCCGGCCATAAAAATGGCGGAGTGGCTCAGTAGACTAGACAAGATCATGAGAGCCGAGGATGTCATGGAGTAGTTAGACGCTCGGTACGAGCAATCTCCCAGTCCTGGGCAGATAATATGGCCCTGTCCCGTATGTATTTTCCTAGACAGGGGAGCTGGGTTGCCTATAGAGGGCTAGGCCTATATATTGAGCACTTGTTTTAGACGAATTGAACAGCGAGCTTCTATAACCCATTTACGTGATACCTATTCATCTACGCCTTGACATCGGCAATTTATCTACCTTACATGAGAATCCAGTCTCGATACTGCCAAGCCCACCCTCGCTTACCAACAACCCCCCTCACCCACCATGCACCCTCCCCTTCCCACCTCCCAATTCACAAAAACTCCACAACCCCAATCCCCATGCCTCCAAAAACAAAATCCCAAAGCGCAAAACAATAATGAGCAGGGTGGGATTCGAACCCACGCTCTTTCGAACTACGGTTCAAAAGTCTGTAGCAGATACATTTTTTTGCCTAAACGTAGCGCCATAACCACTCGGCCACCTGCCCTTGGAGATGAAATCGGCGCTATTCAATTATATAACCGTAAATGGTTCTTTGTCTAGAAAAATAATTTGCGTTTGCTTCTTTGTCACCCTTTTTAGGGTTGATATGTTGTCTTAGAATTGTGGGCTACATATGGGAGAGGAGATGCAGAATTATAGCTCTCGCTGCATCTATATCGTTGATATTTTTAGATACAATCCAAGACTGCACAAGGACAAGGACTGTAATCGATCACAACTTTCAGCTTTTGGATGCGTGCTGCGAAGGTTGGGACTGGCAAAATACCAAGGGTATCGTGTGATGGAATGAAGACGAAGAGAAGCAACTATATCGGAGCGATGAGAGGCGCAATGGTTCTATCACGGTCTGAATTGTCTCATATGTTCATCGCTGTTAAACGGTACTGGAAGATGCCTAACGTATTAAGCTGCGCCTTATTACATAGCTGTAGATGCCAGACAGAAAGCGTTGCGACTGTGTGGGAATTGTTCATCTCAGATTTCTCTAACATGTCTGTGTCCGATGTAGCAGCTGACGCTTGAGATATAATATGTTCTGTGGCTGATAGATCAAACGGGCTGTTGTCAGAGGCTAACGATATAGCTCATAGCTTATATACGCGGATACCAATCTTGGTACCGTGGTTTTCCGGCCTGTAGTCTATGCATTAATCTCCTCTTGTCGTTCCTCAATCTAATTGACAACAATGTCCTTCGGTCGGTGGTCCTTCGACCGCTCGCCGGATCTTCGGCGCGCCGCGTGCGATGCCGCTCTCTTCATATGTGTTTCTTCGCTTTGCAGGGGGGATGGCGCAAAGGTTTGAGAATGCTCAATGCTTGGAGTATAGTAACGACTCCGTAGCTTCTCACATATTCAATTAATGGGTATTGCAAACGCTTTTGATCGACGTCTTCTTGAGGAATTTGCAGTACACTCCTATGGCTATCATCCGAAGTGGATCCATTGAGATGAGAGGCTGAAGGCACTTGCTGTCTAGACTTATAGCAGAGTCGAGACTTATGGAGAGATGTCGTACATTGGTCGCAGAAGGCCTTCCAGGTAGAGAAGCACATGATCCTTGTGTTGGTTTCCGCAGCAAATCGCTTTAAGAACGCAAAGTATCGTTATAATCACATCGACGGGCGATAACCTATGTTGACATCATCGTTGCAGAAAGATCGATCAGGCTGCGAATCAAGATTAATTGAACTGTTCCCTGCTGGCTAGTCGCAAATTCGATTGCAACGAGGCGTGAAACCATGCAACTAGGACCGATCTATCCTTACATCCAAGGACATCTTGCTACTCATTCCCTGTGCTGCGACCGCCTGGTCGCCGGTGAAGAGGCACGATTTATCGAGCTTTGCGGTAAGACGGTTGGCTACGACTCGAGTACCCCATATCGTGGTGAGTGGGAAGTGTCCCCGGGCGGACCTTGGGTAAGCCCTTGAGATGTACTCCCAATCAGGACATGGAATATGCCAGACCTGAAATATCGCAACTCTGAAAGCTACGGAGTCGGTCACACTGGGGAATGCGCAATCTCATGGCTCGGTATACCGATGAAAGAATTGCTGGATTGACGTACGCTCCCCAGCTGACGCTTTAGGTCGGATAACGATCGGGCAAGGCCAGCTATCTAGCCGCGCTGCTTGGGTTGGCGTGGGATTGCTTACAAGCAACAGAGGCGCGTGACTAACGATGGAATGCTATCAAGGTGGGGCCGGATCTTGACCACATGGCATTGGAACATTCTGGAATCATGATGGACTTGATTGAATCCAAGTGGTCGTCAATGAAGAATTGATGTATACGTTCAAAGCTCGATTGACCCGAGATAGTGACGGTGGTGGCGTGTCCAGCTAATTCGCTGCAGATGAAAGATACGCTCCACCAAGTGATGGTCATGGTCGTGCATCAAGACCTGGAGTGCGTTGGGCAGAGCTTCTCGCCTCCAGACTGCTGCCACAGGGCGGCCCTTCCGGTCCAGGTCTTCATTCTCGCGAGACACCCACCGCAACAATGGCACCTGGGGCAGAACAGGGGCTGCACACTGGAACAAGCGCCACAAAAGACCTTCGACCACAACTCGTCCTCTCCGATATTCAATCTACTAAAAGCTTTGAATTTAGCACCTTTAACGCCGCAGTCCAAGCAAAAGCGCTTAGAGTTGTAGCTGCTACAAATGTTGTCCATTGGGGTAAGCTGGGTCCTGGTGAATGCTGTGTGTGGCTTTAACGAGAGACAGGAAAAGCATGCGTAGTCGTGTTGGTGTTTTGGTAGAAGTTCTAGATGATGGAGGTAGTCTTGGACTGCAGTACGATCGAGCCTGTGAAGAGATATGTGGGTATGGAACCAACGATTCGTCTGTCTCAGTGCTACTGCGGCGGAGGGATGAAGATTGAGGACGATGAGGTGTTGCAATTCTGTGGGAAAATCACAAAATCCCACCATCGTGATCTGGTTGTCAGATGTTGACAAAATCAGATGGAACGGCTGGTTTTTCGGTGTAGGTACGGAGGTGTTTGCAATTTGTAGTCGGCGCGAAGCGTATAAGGGCTGAGGCTGAGGGGACTCGGGCGTTCTGTGTTCTCCCCACCTTGCTGTCGCCTCTCGTAGACCTGGATGATTTGTACCTTGACTCACGATAATTGGCCGAGTCCACCTGTCGATGAAGCAGTAGAGACGTGAGGAGTCAGGCTAAGTGGCCGTGCTTCACCAGCAAAGGCTGATCTTCAACAAATATGACAGGGACTGGGGCGCCTGAGAGCTTTGGAAGCCCCTAGGGATTTATGTACGCTGGGGTGCGGGTTCCGGTGCATCTGTCCTACCAAATCTTTAAGAGACTTTGTTCCTCTCCCGTCAGCGCCCATACAAGACTTTAGTCGTCCTCTGTACTCCGTAGAACGAACCTCAAGCAAGGGGTGACCCCTCGGACGGCAAAACGATTGGAATGCCAAGCCATGATTAGTCATTCAATCGATAACAGCTAGAGCCGTGTGACGATAGCGGCGCGAAACACTGATCCCGTAGATTCAGTCCTGAAATTCATTCCACCATCTCTGCCGACCGCGCTGATTCCTTATCATGTTCGGAAGACATGCGTGCCCCAGGGAGGAAGGTATCCAGTTTCGCGCCCTCAGAGCCAGCGTCATTAGTGGCTCTACCGGCAGAGATCCAATGCTTTATAGCGAGCTATGTAAGTCAAACGCTGTGCACTCGGAATGCTGTGGTTCGAGTCATGACGGCGTTACAGATTGTGCAGTATCGAGACTTAAACAGTCTTTCTCAGTCCTGCAAGACGTTGAAAGCGATTGCTCTCCCACAGCTATACCGCACAATAGAGCTCAAGGTCCCATTGAAATGGAATCGACTGGAATCGCTCGAAATGCTTCTGGCAATGTCACCCGAAAGCCTCCGGTATACTCGCGGCTTGCATATAGTGACTCAACAAGCTCCGATCAAAGACGACGGTTATGGAAGCCGTGACAATATGGGTCTGACAGACAGCCAAGAGGAGGACGATAATGAAGAGAGCAGCTCGGGCGATAAGGACAGGTCATTCAAGCTGTACCACCCTGGAAGATGGGCCTCCAACGCTCTGAATGTCCAGATACGCCTGCTCCTTTATAAGTTGTCAAGGCAGCAGCTCTGCGATTTCCGGTCCGTTAATAGCCGAAATTCAATGTCCTTCTATTGTCACATTCTTGGAATACTTACATCTTTACGTCAATAGGTGGCATCATGAATCCCCGCTTGCAACGCTGACGCTTGCCGTTCTGCTCAACAATCATGGAGATGTTCTGCATACCCTAGAATTTCGGCAATATACTCAGAAGTGGAAGAAGACTGATTTGGCAGCTTTGGCCATGACCAATCTGTGCACCCTCAAAATTGCTGCGCCAGACGTATGGGGAAGGAAATGGCCAATCTATCTCCTAGCAAAGAACTCTAAGAATCTCCGAGATCTAAAGCTCAGCAATGAGACGGCAATGGCGCTCAGGTACAAACATAGGGGGGCCCGAGATCCACGTGGTACTTCGCGCCGATCCGCTACAGAGCGTCTGATGGAGTCCCTTAGGACCGAACACGATGCGCTGCCTGAATCGACTGTCCCCACATTACTCCTAGATTCCCTATCGATATGTGATTTTGATCTCAGCGTCATTGTTAAAGGATTACCTGCACCACTGGTTGATTTCAACAATCTTAGCGTTTTGATCATCCAATCATGCAGTGGCCTGAACGAAGCGTTGTCCATGCTCATGGGCACGAATAATACTCGGCGCGAAACTTAGGGCGCTTTACAACTCCGCAATTTGATCATAAGGCATGAAGATGCGGATGATGCTTTTATGCCGATGCTCAAGGCATTCTTGATGTCGCTGTGTCCGCTGACTAGCCTTCACGTTTTGCTAGAAGGGAATTCCAATATAAGGATCCTAGAAGAATCTTTGAAGCCTCACGGGAAGTCTCTAGAATCACTTGTCTGGGATGAGAGGTCTGCGCCCAAGGCACAAATGCAGGTGGACACCAACTCGGCCGACGTATTAACTTTGAGACACGTCGCAAATCATTGCATCAAGCTCAAGGCCCTGGGGATCCCACTCGAGTGGCAAGGACTGACAGAATCGGACAGCGCTCATCTCAGAGTAAGCCCACCCCGAATCTCCCGCCTCTGATGGGGCTGCATATACTCACGTGTTATAGGTGGCCTCACACTTCTCTAAACTCAGGCATCTTCAGACTTTAAACATAAGAAATCTGCCAGACGCGCCGACCGTCAATACTTGGCTACCAACTGATTATATGCTTGATGGCTTAGCCATGATGCTACTCAACATTATCAGCTTGAAAGCGCGGACAGATTTACCACCAGTATTGAAAACCGTGGCAATTGGTGCACTGAACTATGGCCACGTCATGATGGGAGTAAATCACTATCGTACGCATCCGTTCGCCAATTTCCTCCAATTACGCATCTACCGTGTAAGCTACGACTGTGCTTCTCACGGCCCAAGAACGCCGCGGTTGCACATGCTAGCAAAAGGCACACCTGCGGACGCATTGGGTGCCGCCGAGAACCTCGAGATTTTCGATGTCTACTGGCTCGATGGCGCACCTCGGGCATCAAAGCCTGCTTGGCCCATCGATTAATGCTCGTCTCGGCATTTGATGGCACTCCATGGACAGCAAAAAGGGAGGATAACTCAAAATGTCAGGAGCAACTACGTTCCGTTCCCACATTGAGCAGTCTAAGCAATGATTCGAGTGGCATGTGCTGACACATGGAAATCTCATCTTAGTTTACACATGTTTAGCAGCATAGCCCCACTAGACTGTTTTACCTAGTACGGCCTTTGTAGGGGTCCCGTTTTCCTCAACAAGATAGTTGCGATCTGTGTTGATGAATCCGCATTCCGCATCAAGTAAGACGTACAGTATCCAAACCCCCCCCCCACCCATACCTCTCTATACTTTCCTTTCCTTACAGACGATCAAGGTCACCTATATCCCTCCCCTCCGTCCCCCTCCTCATCTTCCTCCCCCACTTCTACCTCTCCCCCTCCCCCTTACCCCCGCGCCTCCATACTCGAACATCAACGCTACCGTCCTGTAACTCCTCCCCCACAATCCTCAGTGTCTCCTGCTTGCGTTTACGGCTTTCAAAGCCATGATCCATCTGTACGTAATCACCTCTTGCATCTGGTACCACAGAGATAGTCGCTCTTCTCCTTGCTGGGCTTTTAGGGTTTTGGGGGGTTCGCTGGCTGTTCCCAGCTCTCAAGGCACAGGCAAAAACCTGTCATAACTTGTGGGTTGTAAAGCTTTGCTTTCTGAGTAAGCTATTGCTACGTAAAGTACTTATGTGCCTTGCCAAGGCACGAATTTGCTCCATGCCCATAACATCTCCCCCAGGCTTAAAAAAACACTCGTCCTGAGCGGGGTCAGGCTCGACGATGTTGTCGGGTTCGGTGAGCCATCGGGTTAATGCAAGTCCATCGTCGTGCTCCGTGATCACCTCTTCTAGATGGGGAAAACTGGTTACTAAACGCTGCAATGTGCGTTATCTGAAGCGATTAATACCCTATTCGCCAGTTGCTGTAACTCTCGATTGCCAGTGTTACCAATTCATTTGGCCAAATTGGCCGTGAGCGCTGAGGCATGTCACCAACTCCCCTAGCATAGCGTTTCCGTCATGAATCTGCGCTAGAGGTTGTATGTTCAAACCCTGCTGCCTTCTGTTTACTTTCTCGACAGCAGCTTTTTCTTGGAGTTTGTGCGCACTGAGGATGGTACTTGATGCCGATAATGGCTGTTAACGAAACGTCCGTAGTGGCGCTCTCTTTGGTAAGTTTCCTTGTCTGATGTAGCTAGTGTCCTGGAAGCCTTTTTAGGATCTCTTTCTTGTTGTTGGGTCGAGGTTCAATCCTTGACACTTCTTCTGAATGCCATCTATAGTCGATCTCTTCATCTTAATTGATCGAAGGATCGCAGGTAGGCTCCTGCGCATTGGTATGTCGCTTTTGGTGCTGCGACCCTAGTAGCAGGAATGTCGGTCCTTATACCCCCAATATATGAGCTGGTGGGTCCAAATGACACTACTTTGAGAAATATCCACCTGCTGCGGGCACGATATTGGTTGGAGCTCCAGTGATCAACCCACTTCGAAGATGTGCGGTATCTCTGCAGTATTCCTGCCAAACATTGTGGCAAACGGCATTCATGAGAGCCCCTCCTTTCTCGGCGATGAAGGTCTCTTGTTTTTGCTCTGGCTTCTGATATCGTATCGTTGTCGGTATTGGGTGGAAGGAAAGTGGCTAGCTGAGAAGTCGCTTAGTCGCTTTACCGCGGAAGTATATTGACGCAGCGGACGTTGCGTTGAACATGTAACCTCTCTTACTTGGCCTATTGTACGGCTCCTTCAGGCTAGTTGTCTAGTCTGTGTGAAATATGCATGTAACTCATTGTGTACATATATATATATATTATATCCCCCCCGAACTTAGGTGCCGTTTTCGTTCGAGAAAGGGAGTAGGGCCGCTTTAGAGGGACCGAGGGAGCATGAGGGTGCACCGAAGAGGAAGCGTGAGTCAATGTAATGGGGCAGCGCAGGGGCGCAGCAGGTCGGAGCCTGAAATGGCTTCTTCGGCCTCGGCTTAAAGCTAAGCCGATCTTTGGTGTGGTCAGCCTCACCTTTTGTTCCGTACAGCTCATTTATTAGTCTACTTTTACACTTCGACCTTATTATTCTTCTAGTTTTCAAATGAGCAGTCGCCGGTACTCCAAGATGAAAGGCGTTTAGTGGGTTGAATTGATCTACCGATTTGTGCTTTCAAGTTATACTGGGTGAATCCTTGAATAATCCTTGAGAAATCCTCCAAAAGCACTTCAAATCAGGGAAACGAGAGCTCCTGAAGCAGTCCGCAACGATCGTCTGACATCCACATATTTACTCTCGAATCAGGCTACAGCTGTTGTGATCTATGGCTGCTGAAGCGCTAGGTCTCGCCTTTGGGGCAGTCTCCCTTGCCAGTCCTCTCCAAGCTTGTGTGCAATGCTATGAATACATAGATCGTGGAAAGACTTGCGGTAGGGACCTCGCTATACTTATGACAAGGCTGGAGATTGAAAAGATCCGGCTTTCGATGTGGGGTGAATCTGTAGATATTTTCAGAGCCAGCGAGGGCATGAGTGGAGTTTTTCGAGCGCCCTCAGGTCTGGGATGCTGTTTATAACGTGCTCAATTGTATCCACATGGTGAGTGTCCAATCGCGATTTCTTCAATGGTCCGACAGGCCGAAGGTTTTTACAGATGTTCAAGAGCTTCGTTCGCGTTATGGTCTCAATCCAAGCGTGGAAGATAACGAAAGACCGGCCGGATCACAGGACTTGAGCAACATCCGTCCTGTTCGGTTCCAAACATCCCTCTTCAGATTTCGAAACCCTTGAGTGAGAGGTCAGGAGAGCTCGGGAATGCTTAATCGTATGACCTGGGCAGTCAAAGATTGGAAAAAGTTTACTCTAATGGTCGACGATCTGTTGTCTTTTAACAATGGTCTTGAAGCTATCACCAATTGCACCGAGGCCCGAGAACGACGGCCGCGGCTGATAGAGGCGGTCTTGGAATCATTGCAGCCTGATCTTTCTAACCTCCGATTGGTACAAGAAGACGCTACTGGGAGTAATGACACTTGGGCAGAAGCTGCCAACTCTATTATAGAGCGATCCGGAGTTGGTACTACAGCGAGTCGGATCTTGGGCTGGCGAGAAGATGTTAACGCATGATTGGCAATTGATAACAGGAGCGAAGATGCTCCTCCTGAAGTAGCACAGGGTTTAAATGGTGAGACTCCAACGAATACAACTACCTCCAATGCCAATTCCTAATCCACAAAAGGCGAATTTACGTCGACAGATACATTCACGTTGCGGGGCACATTGACATCACTATTTTTTCTTACGACTAGGAGCTGTGCTGGTTCTGGCCTACCTATGTGTTGCTTAGGGCAGAATGAATTAGGGGACCATCTGTGGCCAATTGATACAAAAAATGAAATAGCCAACCTTATCGACGAAAATGTTGGTGATGGTCTATTCTATAATCTCAACATCGAACGGGATTACAAACCCAGGACGTTTTGCTATATACATTTCGCTCCTTGCTGGCTCTCAATACATACTGCAGCACGAATCTGCGAGAACGAGTGCTGGAAAGGCAGAGATACGTCTATGACATGGCGTATCAGAGTCGATGAGCGTTTGGATCCAGAGTATATTCACGCACGCACAAGGCTCGGAGAAGTTCTTAGCTCGGGGGAAATTCTACAACGCAATCCTCTAGATCAGGGTTGGTATCTACATGCGGATCTGAACCACGTCCGGCGGCGATTGTATGCCTTGGACAAGAATGATAGAGACACCAGCTCCGAATTTCGAAACAAGATGAACTACGACGTTGGCGCTATATTGAAAGAGCATAGGACGACTCCAAGTTGTGTTACTATCGTTGTCCTTACCAAAGCGGAGACCTATCGTGCATTTGATGCGCTGTTGGGCTATGTCTCATTTCCAAGTCTACCCAAAAACAATCAAATTTACGAGTATAGATGGAATCACGATTCCCCAACTACAATGCGAGAGCCTATATTTTTAGGAATCTAGCAAGATAGAAGATGAAATATGTGCAGTAACGAAATAGATAAATCAGAGAGATCACCACGTCCCAAATCCTCCGTGAGGACCTTTCGCCATTAAGAGACCAGCCGACGGCAATAGAGTCCGTTGTTTCACGATGCGCAAAGCAGCGCTGAGCCACAGTACAATTAATATTCGGTCTCGGAGCCAGTCTCGGGTAGTGTGTCTTGGGTTTATCACAGACTCTGTTCACATGAACTAGAACCCTGCCATTCAAGGCATCCTGAAGCCGCTCAACCGTCCTAAAGCAATATGGTGCAAAATGTCAGCACTCGCAAACGTTCCCTTACTCTTCGTGACAAAGTAACCGATTAGTATAAGTCTTGCCGTGAAGTAGACCATCGGCATGACCGAGGTAATTCGAGGTATCGGTGAGCTTTACGTGGGCATGACTGTCCCTCATAAGAATTATTCGCTCGAAGTATGTAGACAATGGCTGCTCTTAATGTTCACAGTGAGGTGTGAGGGAAGGTTTGTTTTCTGCCTTATACAAGCGTGTCGTTGAGAGACACTAGGCCGAATGAAGAACACTACCAGATCACACATGCGCCTCGGATGCGAGTAGCATGTATCTTAGCATAATCATTAGTGAGAGGTGCGTACCTACCTAGTACCCCATCCTCTCCCACCTCAAATGGCAGACCTAGACGACTCCCCCCCCTCCCCCCCCGACACCGACCTCAGCGACGAACTCCAAGACTTCCGCTTCCTCTCCCACCTCTCCCACTCCCCATCCATACCCCGCCGCGGCGAAAAAGATTTCGAACACCACGGCACCCAGTCTCAAACATCCACTCTCGATGCCTCCCGTCATGCAATGCACAACGCTCTCTCTGTCCCTCGCACTCACAATCCGAAATCGGTGATTGTGGGCTATTACTATCCTGAGGATGGTGCGACGATTGTTAAGCAGCCCAAGGGGCAGAATCTGCGTACGGTAGGTAAGGCGGATGCGATGGGGAGATTGAGCTTGTTGCCTGAAGAGGCGTTGTATCTTGTTGAGAGGGGGAGTATGGATCTGAGGTGGGGGGGTGAAGAGCTGGAGGATATATCGATGAGCTTGCAGGCTGCGTACGTGTATTTGCTTGGGGATAGGGGTTTGACGCTGGAAAGATATACGGTGTTTGCGGGATTGAAGAGGCTGGGGTATGCTGTGCAGAGGGCGAAAGAGTGGTATCCTGAAGACTACGATGAGGGATATGTGGCACCGAGACAGCTTGAGAGGCTGGGCGTCTTTGCGCAGCTCTACAGATATCTATTTGAGGCCAGAGCTCCGCAACGACCGCCACAGGGCCCTTTGGTTGCGCCAGGACTGTATCGTAGCTATGCGTCTATTTACCGCCTTCTCACAATCATACCCTCTCACGATCCGGCTCTTCCTACAGATCGAGAGTCGCAGCGATCGAGTGCTAGTATGGGTCATCCCACATCTCCAACACACCCTCGTATCCGCTGTTGCTTCAATGTCTGGAAACCCACGTCCGGTTTCAAGAAAGCTGCTCCGCCTCCACCAGACTTCCGGATTGCTGTCATCAATGCTCGTGAGGAGAGCTTTCCAGTGCTTGAACAGCTGGATGACCTGTTGCAGAGTATGCCCTACAGCCAACCGCCAGCGGGAACTGAGGGACAGGTGTATAAGCGACTGAAGCACGGGTACCGCAACGTGCTGTTGGCGATTGTCGATCAGGGCGTTGTCAGTTATTTGAGGGTAGCAGATGCTGGCTTTGGGAAGGAAAAACTGTATGAGCGCAGCGGGAGAGGTGGGAGAGGAGGGAAACGAGGCGGCATGCGCGGCGGCAGAGGAAGAGGCAGAGGAAGGGGCCATTGAGGCATGATAATGTTCTCCGCCAATTTATCGACATAGAAACTTCATGGGCTTAAGAAGGTTTCGAATGAAGAGGGGAGAGTTGATATACCATCATCTATAGACGTTCGACCCACGGAGGAGTTAGGGTTGAACGCATATGCTCAGATGGATAGATTCTCTATGGCCGAATGAAACAGGGCCCTTGAGATCCTTCATGCGATTCAATTGCTTTTTGGTTCACGGACTTCGTAATCGGGGTATTTGAGGTAAAGTATGCTTTTGCGCCGTTGACGTCTAATGGTCCATCATTCCTGTGCAGCGTGCTATACTGTATCGAATTGTGGTCAGCCCGGATCGAGTAACGCATAAAACTTACCCTGCCGTCCTCGACATTTTTTCGTCACAATGGAGACTCACCATGCAGATAATCCGCCGCCATTAACAATTCCAAGCACAGCTCTGGCGGTATCTCCATATCCGGCACGTCCTTTGAGTCTTTGTTCTTCAGGTTGTAATATAGATACTCACAGACTTTTTCGAGGATGACGCCACTGTTATTGGTCAGCGACAGGCTGGAGTGGGAGAAACGTAGTGCAGCTCGTACTTTATTGTGCCGAATGTACAACGGCCAGAGCTGGCTTCGGCGAAGTTGCCTGCAGTCCCCATAGTGATCAGTTCTCAATCAATACTTATGAGAGACTCCCCTGGCGCGAGGGTGTGGGGGCAAGGGGGGACTGAACTGACTCTGAGGGTCAAGCATCTTCTTTATTGCGCCAGCGACGCAGGCGGCGTCTCTACTGACGATGAACTCATATCCATCGCTAGAGATCAAAGTCACGAATGGCGATGGTGTGGAAGCCATGCCTACCGGCGGGCATGCGCAGGACTGGGATGGAAACTTGAAAGTGGACTCGGTGGGATTGCGGGTGGAGCAGTGGAGCTAGTGCCTCGCGCTTGCACGTGACCTTTTTCTGTTCAATGAGCACAGCCAGCCTGCAAAATCTGAAGGAATACCAACACCTAGGCAGCAATGTGTTTTCGATAAAGAGGGATCCATCGATACGACATCAGGATTAATACGGCAGGGAAAGCTGCAGCCTACGGAATGTGTCTCGAAATGTGTCTTTGCGTCTCTTTTCAAGCGTGTCCCCACAGCGTACACCGCACATATCCAGAATGATTCGCATCGATGTTCCAGATTTCGTCAGCTACAGAGCCGGCTCTACAGTCTCAGGAACTGTTTCCGTCGATCCTGCAGTGACAGCACACACGCATAGCATATCCGTAAACTTGCGAGGTCACAGCAAAACTCAAATCGACGAGACAGCAAGTATAACACCCTGGGGGGCCCGAGTTACGAAGGAGTTTCGAGGAAGCTTGCCCCTATTCTGCCAAAATTTGAGCTTGTACAATGGACCGATCACTTCGCCCGCACTGTCCACCTGGCCTTTCAGCTTTACCTTCCCTTCGAATTGTGATCCTCCTCCCGCGGACGTCTCACTATTTGGACGCTTCCTTTTCAATTCCGATATCCACCACCTCTTGCCGCCTTCATGCTCCGATGTTCAGACCAGGTCTGGCGGCGGCTTACAATACTCAGTTTTCTACGAGGTCGAGGCATGCATCCAGACAAGGGACTCGAGCCAGCGTATGATAACTTCCAAATCAGCCACGAAAAGGTTAACGTACCTTAGTAGTGCATGCCTTGACCACCCAATCTTAAGGCCCATCCTCAAGAGTTGTCGAATCGACTGCCAAAGCGTGCTCTTACCGGCAAAGTACAAACGGCAAAGCGACGCCCGCCCTCGCACTTTGGGCGAGAGGATGGGCTTGAAGTCAATTATACCCGACGCGGGTGGGACTGCTATATTCTGGTTGAGAGTAAAGGTACCTACCGTTGCTGTGGTCAATCAGACGTTACCGTTAGTTTTGAGCATAGACCACGATGTTGAACTCTCTACGACACCCCACCCTCCGACGGTGCTGCTGAAACGGGTCAAGGCAGTATTGGAAGCAACTCCAGAAATCAGGTGCGATCGTGGGCATCAATCTGCACATTGGACACGTGAATACACCATCATCGATCATACCTTCTCAAAGCCTACACCAGTAACTGAGGATATCGAATTGACGAATTTCAAGTTAAGGAAGGGCCTGATCCCAAGCTTCAGCTCTTTCGTCGTACAGCTGAAGCATGCTTTGGTCATAGAGCTTACAGTCGAGTGTGCCCAGAAAACTTTCGTGAATACCTTCCGCACAGTCGATGAATTCATGCTTATGGCGGAAAGCCAGCCTTCTGGGGCTCAGCAAAACGGCGCGTTGGCACCAATTTCACCTTCCATTGAGGTACCCAATACAAGGCCGCCACCATTATTTGATATGGACCCTCCACCTCCGTATGAACCATGATTCAAATCTCATCAAGAATGACATAAATCACATGTATACGATGCCGAATACATCGGCACAACCAGCTGGTGACCGGAAGTCCACACGCTGCCTTGACATGCTATAACTGATCTGTTTAGTACCAAATACTCCTCGTCCGATGGTGAGGAATACACTCCTGCCCTTTGGCTTCTATCTCTTTTATGGTGTCGTAGAGGAGGAAATCGATGAGGATGGCATTGACCTGTGACTCTGGATGCGACTTCAAGATCTCGCGCCGAATTTGCTCGACACACCAGATACTGCAGCCTCGAAGCTGGATCTCCCATGAATGGCCGCTTGGAATAGATTTCAATAGCCGAATGTGATTCTCCAGAGATGGGCTGTATTGAAGACACCCAAGCGAGTGGAGCATTTGAGGAATTCGGTAATCTAGACAATGGTCGGCTCGCCGAAACACTAAGCGAAAGTGCGATTGACTCACCTGCGAACATAGTAATAGTGGTTATATCTTCAAAATAGCCGTAATGCTCGCCTTCGAAGCAGGCCCACAGGTCCGCAATGAGAATTTGTGCTCGCTTATGCAATCGGACTGTTGTGTCTTCGAATCGGTGTCTATCATTGAAACAGGGGAAATTGTCGACTAGGAGGTTCACCAGAGCAACAGCAGAGCCGTTGGCTTCTTTTATGCAATTGACAAAGCTACCACCAAATTTCTGTCTATTGTCAGCGATTACTGCAACCCACTTGCTCTTGAGCTCTCACATCTTGTAGCACGTAGCCTGCTTCTCGAATACAGTACATCCGGTCTTCCAAAAGAGGCATATCCTCGCCAGTCACAGACCTGAAAACATTCCTGAGTACTTCGTCCGTGCAAGCGGCCTCATTGACCCAAAATCCAGGGCTGGTAATTGGAATACCCTCTGCTAACGCTCGTTGGATGGCAGCTACAAGACTCCAATAGCCCGTCCATGTTTTCCCACAAAATTCAACAGCGAACCTTTGTTTCACAGCTTCGTTCTCCGACCAGAATGAAAAATTTATTAGATCAATCAGGAAAATAACATCGACAGTGCTATCGTCTTTCGCTTTCGGATGCAACTCGTGTTTCGACCAGTCTCTCGTGCTGTAGTCCTTTTCTTGTATCAGAGACCAGATCGATATTGCGGCTGCTTGGGTTCCTCGCATGTCCAAGGCAACATCGGTAGAATTGTCATAGATATACTCTGCATCTTCTATAACACCCGTCGTCGCAGGTCTGGGAGCATCGTTTGCTCCAAGGCCCATAGATTTGCGTAGTAGCTCTAGAAGATCCTCATCCACCTCATCGTCGGACATTTTTTCAATAGGTTAACAACCCAGATCACTTGGGAGCTTTGTTATATATACAACTAGAGCAAAGTAAATGCAGCAACGCGGAAAATTCTCTGAAATCAAGCAAGCACCCGAGAGGAAAACTTGTGCAAATGACACGTAACAAAATCGGATCTAGACCATTGTGAAAGATTGGCATATATATGATCAAAAAGCCGCCAGTGAGAGACTTGTGAAATAGTATTACATTCTATAGCCGAGCAAAAGAGTGTTGTGCAAAGCACGAAAGGAGCAACATTATTTATGACTACTTACTCAGTTTGAAGGCGACAAGGATGAGGCTAGTTGACTGCTGGACGCTAAGGAATAAGGTTGCATGCACCTCGGCAGCTTACTCGCGGCAAAAGTCTTTCACGCGCCTTAGGCCTTGGCATCAAACTTCAGGGTCCTCTTAAAGTAAAGTACAGCTCCGAAATCACATTCACCACTATTCACTCTTTCTGGCCGTCGTTCTTTTCTTTCACACATGTGCATCTCTTCTTCGCGCTCCTCATCTCTACCCCGCCTTCCATCTTTTGCACCAATTAGACTTACATCGCAACCATGGGCCGCGACCGGTTTACAAAGCAATCTTTGGGGGTCTTATATTCAAAGATCAAGACGGTAAGCTCACCCGCCAGTCGCTTCATCAACTCACTGACATCTTCGCTACCAGTCACGGGTCTTAATGGTCGGCGCAGGAGGAATTGGGTGTGAGCTACTCAAGAACCTCGTTCTTACCGGCTTCGGCGAGATTCATATCGTCGATCTGGATACAATCGATCTCAGCAACCTCAATCGTCAATTTCTATTTCGTCATGAACATATCAAGAAGTCTAAAGCTTTGGTGGGCTATCATACTTCTACCTATAGAGGCACCGTTATTCATACTGTCGTCAGGTCGCCAAAGAGAGCGCGGCAAAGTTCAATCCTCACATCAAGCTTGAGGCGCATCATGCCAACATCAAAGATCCTCAATTCAACATAGATTGGTTCCAAACCTTCGACCTTGTCTTCAATGCGCTGGACAATCTCGAAGCGCGGCGGCATGTCAACAAGATGTGTCTGGCAGCGGGTAGACCTCTTATCGAGAGCGGGACGACCGGCTTCAATGGGCAGGTGCAAGTTATCAAAAAAGTGGACTCTACATTGAACCCCGTCTGATTCAATCGCTGATCAAGGCAGGGAAAAACGGAATGCTACGACTGCAATACCAAAGAGGTGCCAAAGAGCTTTCCTGTCTGCACGATCAGAAGCACGCCTAGTCAGCCGATACATTGCATAGTTTGGGCGAAGAGCTACCTGTTTACGTCCGTATCGCTGGCTGTCATGGGCGATCGTCTAGCTGACTCCGCGTAGCGAGATGTTTGGGACGAGCGAAGATGAGGCGCCTGAATTTGACCATACAGAGGATTCGGAGAATGGTAAGTCATTCTTGAAAAGCATGGTTGTAGTCGCTGACTTGCATATAGCGAAGGAGATAGAAAATCTCAGGAAGGAGTCACAGGCGCTGAATAACATACGGCAGTCAATGGGATCCGAAGATTTCGCTCGTAGAGTATTCAACAAAGTATTTAGAGACGACATCAATCGATTACGAAGTATGGATGATATGTGGAAGACTCGAACGCCGCCCAAAGCTCTCGATTTCGAAGAGCTCACTAAGCAAGCCAATGGAATTAGTACATCAATGGCCCAACAAGATCAAAAGGTCTGGTCGGAGGGTGAGAATTTTGCGGTCTTCTGCGATAGGTAAGATCCGAGATCCTGGGGGGTGAACAGCGAAGCTAATGTCCTGAAGTCTGCGGCGGCTGAGCTTTCGACTCCAGCGACGCCAAGCGCAGGATAACCTAGACGCAGTTCCAACTGTGCTCACATTCGACAAGGATGATGAAGACACGCTTGACTTCGTAGCAGCCACAGCTAACCTTCGCTCCCTCATCTTCGGAATCGAGACACGCTCAAAGTTCGATATCAAGCAGATGGCAGGTAACATAATACCAGCCATTGCAACTACTAACGCCATGACCGCTGGACTTTGCGTATTACAAGCCTTCAAAGTCTTGAGAGAAGACCTGAGCAAAGCAAAGATGGTCTTCCTCGAGCGCTCGGGTGCCCGCGTCATCAATAGCGATACCCTGAAGCCACCCAATCCCAATTGCAGTGTCTGCGGCGTGATGCAGTCAAGACTGATCATCGACCCGGCTCGTGCGACACTCAACAACCTCGTCGAAGATGTGCTCAAGAACCAGCTGGGCTATGGTGATGAATTCAGCATCAACAACGAGGTTGGGACGCTCTACGATCCCGATCTAGACGACAATCTAGAAAAGAAGTTCAGCGAACTCGGCGTCAAAGCCGACAGCTTCCTAACCATCATCGACGACGACGACGAGAACCCTCGTGTCAATCTATCCCTATCCATCTCCGAGAAAACCTTACCCGAAGACGCCACCCCAGTCCATCTTCCCACAAAACTCGAAATCGCTCGCAAACCCAGAGCCTCTCCCGCACCATTGACAAACGGCGACACGAACGGCCACGCAAACACCAACGGCGTCGGCATCAAGCGCAAGCGCGATCTCGAAGAATCGGAAGATGTCATACAGCAAGACCCCAAGCGCGGCAAAGCCATGCAGGCTGAGATCTACCAACCTGACGCCGTGGCAATCGCAGATGGGAGCAACATGATCATCGCAGACGATGGCAACGGCGATGGTGCCATCGTCATCGAAGATGATTGAGCTTTATCGCTGCCTCAACGCTAATCGCCATCTCAGCTGAAAATGATATTCATGAACGCCAACCCAACAAGCACCCTCCATATCTTCTTCACCATTATTCATTCTCATCCATCTTAGGGTTACGGGGGCGGCGATCTCAGGTATATGGCAGGAGTATAGGCGCCATCTGTGGGCATTGGAATGGCATTGGATCACACCGGATACCTAGCGCAGATGTCTGGTGGCGTTTTCTGGTGTTGACGGTCTAAGACCGGGGCCGGGGGGCTACATATAGGATGGCTGTGCATACATTGAGCCATTGGTAGGATTGCCATGCGCTGGTATCGATGCTTCGTCGTAGCATAGATAGATGACGATATTGAAGAGCGCTGAAATGCTTGACGTCCTCGTTGGCTTCGTTGCATCTGACATCATGCTCAGTGTGATACTATTGCTGGAGAGCATCTTCATCAAATCGAGAAACCATTTCGCCGGCCGCCTTGTCCCCGTAAGGGAAAGACATTGGACCCCCCTCTCCCCCTCCCTCTACCACCACCACTAACATAACCCCTCCCTCGACCACCGCCCCTACCACCGCCCCTACCCCTCTCACTCTCAACCAACGCACCCTTCACCTTCCTCCTCTCCTCCCTGACCTCCTCGCTATCATCAAACCAATTCTTGATCCCCAGCATCTCACAAAAATTCTGCGTCTGCGGATTACTGTATTCCCTCGGCTGTTCCCTACCCACACTTCCAATCGCCTTCCCATCATAGACAGGAGCCGTGACCTCAAAGGAATCTGGTATCGCGAGAGTCCCGAGTGTATCTCCGTCATTTCGCTGGACGATGTTTTCTTCCACCCATTCTTCCTCTTTGGCGATCAGAGGTGCGTATGCTGCTTCGCCTCGATTGGGAGGGTTCGGTTCGTGGGGGTCGTGGGAGGCGAAGACGCGTAGGATGGCGAGCCATTCTTTGTCATAGCTTAGGCAGAGGGGCTCGGGAGGGGTGGAGGGGTTGAGGGGGGTGATGGAGAGGATTTGGAGGAATTTGCGGTTTGGGAGGCATTTGTCTAGAGCGAGGAATTGAGTATGTTGATTTGTGATACCTGGCGGTGGCGGGAGCGGCTGTGCTTTCTCTTGTGGAGATTTGGGTCTGGTGAATGCTGCAGGGAGTTGGGATCGGATGTCGGAGGAGATGGGTCCGGAATCTGAGGGCAATTGAGGGGTTGGGTGTGTTGCGGTGGTCGGCGTAGATGCTGGGGTATTATTGGAAATGTCATCCTCCTCGATGTCGAGGTCGATTTCATCGTCATTTTTAATGGGTGCCGGAGGGTCTAAGCTCGCTTGAGAATGCTCCCCGTTAAGGCCAGATTCGTCCGCGTTCTTGACGTCGTTAGTCGCAGTGTGACGCTCGCCATCAGCTGTCAGCATTCTAGAAGAGTTTTGCTCGCCGGCCTGGCCATATTCCACCGCAGCAGCAAATTTGCAGTGCAGATGTGCCGAAAACCAGTATGGCGGTCTCAATCGATCCATTACATATTTCGCTGCAGAGCTCCCCAGCGTCCCAGCTTTTGCATCTGCCTCGAATAGATCTTTCTTCCTGAAAAGCGCCTTGTAATCGCCCTGCCATTCGATCCCTCTTGGCCAATCATGACTGATCCCAATATCTGCCTGTGTTCGGAGAAGTAGGAGCTTCCTCACATCAATCTCCCGCACGTGATATAGACTCTTGATCTCGTTCTCGTCATACGGTAGTCTCTCAAAATGTGGCTTGTTGTAATTGTAGCCTTTCCATATACCACTCAACCCTGCTATACGAAGATCGCCAAAGCGGACGACATTTGCAGCACCTAGATAATAGATGTTGCGAGCCACCCAACCACCGTAGTAAAGCTCTTGCAAATGCGAGCTGGCTTCATGATTGCCACCGACGAAGAGCGTGAGGTAGGGTGCGTTGCGAGCTCCGCTGTAATATTCGTGGAAGTCACCTATGGCTCGGAACTTTTGGGGTACGGACATGGTGTTGAGGTCGTAGGAGTTACGGACTGCCTGAGCTTATCAGCCTGTGTTGGTTGTTCATTTGAGAGAGGGGCTGACCTGGAAATCGCCTCCGATAATGAGGAGGTCAATGCCATTCCAACCATTGACTTCGCAGGACTTCTTGATGGAGGCGTAGATGGCGTGGAGGGTGCCATGGCCCTTCAATATAATCAGCTTGGAACCAGTGGTAATCTGTATACATAAAGCGAAGCTCACACAGCCCTCTATTGCAATCCTCATCCTCGCTGATTATACTCTGTCGAGTGCCAGTGTTGATGGTTCTCAAGTCTCTCACATCGTTTCGTGATGGGGACAGTCACCCCAGTACCTTCACTACTTAGGATAAGGCTCCATATGAAGCGGCGGAGGCAGTGGCTATGTCATGTTGCCGGACCACGGTCAATGACAAGTTGGTTGAGGATGGTCCATTTGACATAAATCAGCAAGCGCGGTGCGCACGTTTCACTACAATTATGATAGGGGCGTTCCTTTCGGACTGTTCTGTTCCAAGCCACAGAGAACTTTCCAATGTGTTCTGTAACTACTGTTTCAGTCTGAACGTAGAACACTGTTCAGTTCCTACCAAGTCAAAACACCTGACTTGATAGTTGTAGATCCGCCGTAAACTAGACCATGGGCTGCTCAATCATTTGCTCGTCTCGTCAGATCTTGTCGAAATGCTTCTGCAGAGGCTGAATCACTTATTATCATGAAGAATGACTTCTAATCTGAGTTGGCTAGACTAGAATTGTTCAAGCCAGTTGAGGTCCTTGACCGGCAACTATCTATAGCGGTCAACCAAGAGGCAAATGTCCTGCCCATTCTTTGCCTCCATGGTGCCACCCTCCTACTTTGCCCGTTACAATTGTGACCGTCGTCTCGTTGCCTCGCTGCAAACTGCTCATCCTCTGCCCTCATACTCCGCCCTCATGTAGGGGTATTCCTCTAGATTGTTGACTGCCTCATTGTATCTATCTCTCGTGAGCTCGGAGTTTAGACCCTGAGACTCGAAATCAGACTTACAGCACATAGGGCATTCCCCGCACAACCCAGAATTTCTGATAATTTCCATACTCCCACTGGTATTCAACGGAAACGCCTGAATGAAGAGCACCGTAGTGGGGCTTGAGCTGCCACCAGTGAACCGTGCGTACTTCGTTAGTGTGGCGTTCGCTGATCTGGCCTTTGCCCAGAACATTGCTCCACCATAACACATAGCCTTTTCTGACCGGTAGAGTGGATTTGTACTTTGGCCTGCGTATATTGTCTTGCTGATTGTATTCGAGATCATCCTCTAATTCGCAATTGACGTCGAGTTCAGAGTGCCTTGGGAGGACTGGTTTGATGCCGGGCTTAGTGATGGTCTTCTCGCCAAGGTTCTGCGCTTTGGGGTCGTCACTATCAGTGATGCCAATCTGTACAGCTTCTTCGATCATGTCCATGATTCCTTCATCATCATTGATGTTGGTTTCAGGCTCCATGACGAAGCCAGCGTCGGCGCTAGGCTTGAGCATAATGGCCTTGTCGAGCTTGTGTGAACTGATGTGATTGCTATTGGCGCTCTTAGGCTCTACGCCCACAGCTTCCATAGTATCCATACATTGGTCGTTGTTCTCCCCAGTTTGGTGCTCGAGCGGACTGAGAAAGTTCTGGTTGGTTTGGGATCCGGGTGGAGGTTTTTGGTCGCTGCCGATTTCTCGTGCCTTGTGACAGGACTGATCAGTGCCATCGGGTTGCACAGTTTCGTTTCCAACGGCCATACGTGCGTTAATGTTCATGAGCTCCCTGTCCTCATGTTGGGTGCTTCCCGTCTGGTCGATGTCCATGCTTGCATCAGATTTACGAGGCTGCATTTCTCCCTCGTTGGTCACACGTGCAACGGGACTTGGCAGACTCTCCTCGCGATCTCCTGTTCTGTCGACCGCTTCGTACTTTTCGAGATCAATAACCCTCACCTTTTTCTTTGGCTTGCCAGCAGCATCAATAGCGTCTGGTGGCATGTCTTCGTAATCCCGTTTTGCGACCATATCTGCGCCTTCCGATGACAGATCGTTTTGCTCGCATAGAGAGTTTATTGGTTTTGTCTCCCAATTGGATCCTATATTGTACTTGGATTGCTTCATGGGTGTGATTACCTTCACGTTCTCGTCCTCAGTATCCGATAAGGGAGATTCATCAAGAAGCCCCTTGAAGAGATTGTCAAGTTCCGAGTTGTCGGGCATAGTTTTTAGCACGAACGGAGAGACGCTGATGGGATGAGTGAACGAGAGTGAAACATTTCGTAAGAAAAAATCACGAACGTCGGTAATAGTGTTAGATTTAAGGTGTTGGTTGAATTCACTTTGCTGATATTTGACCAGGCAGCCACGAAGCCGGTAACAAAAGCAGCCGCTTCATTCGCGCAGATATCCGTGGGCCTACCTGGGAGAATTTCACTTCACTACAGGATGATTACACACCCAACAGTGTCCACTGGCTATAGTCTCGAAGGCGCGTTACACTTACTGGATCTTCGGAAGTATGGTCTGTGTCCAGAGCTCAACCCTCAATTGATGATCAAAACAAAGTAAGATGAGCAATAGACCATTCGGACAAGGTGCGCAAGGATCTGAAAGGCCCTAATAGACCCAGTGGCGATCCGTTCTCAGGAGTGTGCCAAAAAGGGGGATTATAGGACCCCAGAGCACCGAGCTTTTATTCTGTCCTTACGCTCGGGCATCTCGATGAAATCTTACCTCAGAAACCAGTAGCATGCCTTCCTAGGAGTGCGACAATGATAGCACTCATCGAAAGGCCAACGTTGAGGCTCAATACTAGCGAAGGAGCATGGTGATAATATGAGAAGGGTTTATTGACTGGCTTCTTCGGATCATCATAACATATCGCACCTTGACCAGTGAAGAGCAAAGCCTCCATCAGATTTGGACGAAGTACTTTACTTCAGATGGTAATTTATAAGAAGCGGCTTTGCCGCATCTGGCGCGCGCCAATCTGCAACTATCTCCGGTAATAATACCGGTATGCATTTCCGGAGATAAAGTAGTCTTCAACAAGCTGTAGTATGGATCGGGCGACGGTTCAAGCGTTGAATGGCATAATTCCATCGTTGAGCGGTCCGCTACCGCCAGAGCTTGTGGAACTTGCTACCTCTCTTCTCGCTCAATCCAGGAACAAGGCAAGTAGTCTCAAGGCAGATGAAGAGATCGCGAGATCTTATGCCTGTGCCAATATAGCTTGCGAGAGGTGAAGTATTCGGAATGAAACCGCATGGTTTGATGTATGGGCTGACGCGCTTTGTAGGCTTAAGCAAACTCTAGCTCTACCAAAGATCCAGCCTCGCCCACCATGCCCTCCAAAGGTGTACCAGAAGCTCTACAAATACTTAGACGGTGCCCTGCCCGCTGGGATACGGAAGAGCAGTCGAGCGAACAGACTGCATGACTCTGCCTCAACACCAAATCCCTCGCCCGCCAAAGCAGCACATGTCAGACTAGATATACCGAAGAGGAAGACCCCCCTGAGAAGTGCCACTGCAATCCCAGAGGTGCCAGCGTGGGTGATGCCTGCAATAAGGCAGCTATGCAAGAGGATGTCAACGCCTGCAGCTCCTCACCATATTTTTGCTGGCGTATCCTCTATACTTTTATCGCAGGGTACCAAAGATGCAGATGATATGAACATTCCAGCTCTGATTGTTGCACTGTATCTTCTGGTCACGACACGCTTGGCGGGTGTTGAGAAGAAGCCAGCGGAATATTCCTTCCAGGTGACTCATGCTTTGAACAACGCGAAAGGTTTCATCGGAAACGAAGCGGCGCATAAGGACACCAAGGAAGCTGATGTCGACGACTGCATGACGGAGATCCGAGATCGGCAATGGACGAAGATGGACTGGTTTGCAAATATTCCCGTGGGAGCAGGAGTTGGTGATGGTGAAAAAGAGACCGTAGACGATGCTACCAGCGATGAGGACGCGGATGCCGTACAGCTTCTACCCACGAAGAGGAGAAAGCTTAATATGCAGGAGTCGGCAGATCAAGATTACCTGCAAGCCGGTCTGGGAACAATGGTAAGCTCTCCACATTTCCAACCGTTCATGGGAACTTACCATTCGCCAGATGCAAGATCGAGTGGATTACCTTAGCGACGACCGAAGACACGATTATCAGATATGGAAGAAAGCATTCTTGATCCGAATCGATGAATTGGAGAAGGGTCACGCAATCGACCTTGAAGCGACCTGAAATTCACTTGCGCCGGACAACAACAGATCATCCCTGCTTCATAAGATCCATAAGGTCCAGGCCGAAGCCAGATGAAGGGCCAGTCGAAGCCTTCGACTTCTCTAACATAGCTTGCAACCCGCCCTGCTTCCTAGCTTTAGCTCGCTTCTTACTGTTAGTATTTGGCGCGAGCGGCTTAGATGCCTGAACCTGGTCTGTAGAACTTGTTGATGCATCATAGATCCGAGTAGATGTTTCCTGAGGCTCAGATCCAATGAGAGCCTGCTCTGATGATATTTGGAGCGGATGCTTGCTTTTGGGCTTTAACCCCTTCAAAGGCCTCTCTTCATATCGATAACAAATCAGACAATCAACTCTTAGATACCTAGCCAGATCAGAAGCATTGCTTCGCGGCTTCTTCTTCGCTCCAACTTTCACCTTCCCACCCTTCCTAACGATACTCGTCCGTGACGTCCATCCCGGTAACAAGATGCTACCACAGCCCTTACAACTACCATTGAACTGTTTTCTGCTCGGCGATAAGCCGTTGTCAGCAGCCTCAATATTACGCTGTGCCATCAGGTGTGCCGAAGTTTCTGGAGCGGAGGATGCATAATGGCGTGCGGAGGCCTCCAGGAAGCGCAGTTTCGCTTCGGCCGCCTCGTTGACCATGATTGATGGGTGTAAAGGTATGGTCCTTTCCCGAGGATTCGTTCAATATCTTTTGCTGTGCCATCAAATTGGGTACGCTTTGAGTACTTCGCAAGCTGAGCAGTGGCGACAAATGAATTGCAGATCGAAGCTTAGTCGCGCCTATTGGCGCTCGCGTATTTTTCAGTCTTCACTTGCACGCTTTTGATTCGGCTGTTGAAAATTCCATCTTACAGGCATGAGAAAACAGGATTCAGACGACCAGAGAGCCAGTGGCCTAGACATCTATTTTCTATATCTAGTATATTATGTAGGGACATTACAACCCACGTTTTCTAAGATTCCCAGCAAGCTTAGCCAGACAATATTTATTCAAGCCTGCACTGCTTCCTCGAGGGAATCTCCCCATCTAGCAAAGCTCATTGCAACCATCCGCTCCAGACATTTTTGGTAAAGCCGAAAATTGTAGTATCTGGTCTTGCCGCGTGACTCCGCTCAGGACTCGAAAGCTTCACATCCGGAGTCCAAATTGTCACAGACATTTCTGATAGCCAATACCCAAACTACTTAGGAGGCTAAGTACAGAACATCGGTTGGAACCAAATAGTTGGGGGCAGGGGGAGGGGGGATTGGTCCTCTCACTCCACAAGCGAATCGTAGTAAGCCGTTGGGAAGGGGGTTGGTTTTCCACCAATCTGAAATCTTGAGGGATGTGGAATGATCTGAAAATCATGCTTTCAGCGTAAATCGCATCGAGGTCCGGTAATGTCGCGGTTGGAGTTCCACGGAACAAATGTTGCTGGAGATTCGAGTTGATGAACGTATATCGCTGGTTTACGCTTGCCACTTCAGCGGGGATGTGTTCCAAGTCCTAGGCCAACGGTATCGAACAAGATAGGTGCACCTTCTGTCGCAATCCAGGCAATACCCGCATACACCACCAACTTGGTAATGACTTCCACATCGTAGCGTACTCTAGGCTTCTCAAGTTTTGAGAACATCTCTCTCGTCTCTTTCTCGTCCTGTCTTCTCTCCGCACTGGGACAACGGCTAGTATTACCGCTACTACTGACGAGACTGCCAGGGGTCAAAGGCGTGTAACATGTAAGCTCAGCTTCTGTCATTGACTTGTAGAGATCTGGGTTGGAAGGTGCTGGCGTGGGTAACCCAGCCATTGGAGTTCTACTTGACGCTCTTGTTGATGTCGTAACACCAAAGTAGTCAGGAGGAGTCATTTGGATACCTCCCCATTCATCGATTCTGGGTACTGCCAATGTCATGTCTGATTTGCTCTGTTTGCGGCGCTTTTCTCGATAAGCTAGAGTCTCGTAAGCGTCAGCTTCGGACTGAGGGCCCATGGATACCGAACGGCTGCGCCGAGGATGGCGGAGCGAGTGAAACAGTGATGGAATCTCGGAAACCGATGGTATGACATTGTCGTCTCTGAGCTGCGGCGGTACTTGTTTGTACTCGCTATGGCTCTATCAGCAATCGCGATTTGATTTGGTGATGTTTTGTTACTTACGAAGCTTGCACGAAGAATTTTCGTGGCAAGCTCAACCCAAGCTTTTCGACGATCCGGAATACTGGTGGCAATGACTTCAGTAAGGTAGCCTTCATGACGGCTCTCCACGCGAAGATTACTACAACACCAATTACTATGCGTGCGATTGTTCGAGGCCAGCCCAAGGCGTCTAGTCCATATGGCACCGTTGCAAAAGCAGGCTCATTCCACGCACGTCCACTCAGACCAAAATGCCAATTGCCCAACTCAACCCCTATCATAACGCCTGCAAACGCAACACTATCATCAAAACATGGGCAGTCGTCTGCTGGCTCAGGGTGCATTCGGACAAGAACGAGTATGATAAGCGCGACGACGGCGAGTGGCTTCCAAGAGCTCGTGAGAATGAATTGGTCGAAGTCATCGCCAAAAAAGCACTGAGTTATTGATAGAAAGGCCCCTAGTGCACTACCTACAAGAACATCGAAGAAGCCGTGCATTCCACAGTATAGTCGGCCCAAAACGATGGAGGTAGCATAGCAGCATGCTGCTATTTGTAACACAACCTTGAGATTTGCACTTATACTCGACTCTGGCGAGTGCAGCAGGAACATCGAATATACCGCTACCGATACTGCATTGGTCGAGTGGGTCGAGGGAAATCCATATTCGAGAGCTGCAGAGTGCGACATTGTAATGCGACTGAGCGGAGGTGAAAGCGGCCTAGGCAAGCACCACATGTCTTTGATAAAACCGCTAAAGAAGACACCAGACGCAAGGACGTGTACCATCCTGCCTCAGCAGTCAGCGATCGATACCCACCACTGACCCCGAGGATGCATACCCTCTTCCCAGGTTCGTATAGCCACACCAGAATAATATGGGCAACATGACCATGAAGCATGTATGCGTTCCAAGATTCGCTGTGATTGAGAAGTACGTATCGAGAGCCGGAGACCTAACAGCCTTCTGTATCGCGGCCAGGTGCGGTGTCTCCCAACGTACCAATGGAATAAGTCGCTGACGAGGTGTGTAGCGCCATAGCGGGAGCTTGGTCCTATCTGCAAAGGGTATTAATTACAAGTAGTCGAGAGGCGTAAGAGGAAAATTGCTCACAATGATCTAAGCTCCGTAGCCCAGCGTCAAGTTTTTCTACACTTTGTACAAGGGGGAGCGTGGGAAGCGGAGCCAGTAAGCCGTCTGGTTGCGAATTCGCGGGGCTTGCATATACACCGTGGGACGTCATGGCAGTGACAGCGTATGGGAGGAATCACCGAGACTCCCACGTCTCGCATGAGATTACCAGACCAATTGCCATAAGAAATTGATCTTCGGCTGGCGCGGATGGGCTTACGCTAGCGTTATCGCGATAGTCTCCCATGGCAGCCAATATTGAGTGGAGTAAATATTGGGTCTTATTTGAACCGGCACTTGAAGTCCAACGATTCACACTTCAATCCAAACAGTTGTACAAGCGCATCCCTTCTCTGTGTATATCTTCGAGTGAACAGATATTTACTCTATTGCGCACCTTACGAGACTACGAACACCATCATTCCGTTACTTCGACCACGACACAAGCGTAATCATGACGGACCAAGGCACATACGAAAATTACGACTTCCTACGACGGGGCTCTAGAAGAAGCGGTGTTGTGGCATCACAATCCGGTTCGATCTCACCTAGACGGAAGCCCGTGCGACAACAAAGCACAAGAAATAGCGGCGGTACCTCGAGCACAACTGCGAGCTCAACAGACCAGGTTTCAGAGGCCGCTACGAACGTCACACAACCACCTTCCTACTCAAAGAAGTTTGTTGTGGTCGGAGATGGAGGGTGCGGCAAGACATGTCTCTTGATCAGTTATAGCCAAGGCTACTTTCCGGAGGTCAGCTATTGTAGCTTGTCTATGTGATGAAATCGCTGATTGAGGGCAGAAATATGTCCCTACAGTCTTCGAGAATTACATCACCCACACCGACCACAAGCCCAGCGGTAAGACAGTCGAACTGGCGCTTTGGGATACTGCAGGCCAAGAAGAATACGACCGACTGCGACCGCTCTCATACCCGGAAACGGATCTGCTGTTCGTCTGCTTTGCCATCGACTGCCCCAACTCCTTAGAAAACGTCATGGATAAGGTATGTCGGCCCCTGTTCTTTGGAGAAAATATCTCTAATATTCTCTATAAGTGGTACCCCGAAGTCCTCCACTTCTGCCCCACAACCCCTCTCGTCCTCGTTGGCCTCAAATCCGACCTCCGCACGAAGCGCGCATGTATCGATCTTCTCAAAACCCAGGGCCTAACGCCGGTGACGCCAGAGCAGGGCCAGAGCGTTGCCAAGCAAATGGGTGCTACATACGTCGAGTGTAGTAGCAAAGAGATGAATGGCGTGCACGAGATATTCGATATGGCGGTGAACACAGCTGTGGGGCATGAGATCGCGATGAAGGAGCGGAGGTCGGTGCCTCAGCAATCCAACGGCCATGGAGGAGCGGCGGATGGTGGGAGGTTCAGAAAGACCAAGAAGAGAGGGCCGTGCACGATTCTTTGAATTCTCAACTGAGTGTTTCCATGGGTTGAAATGATTTTGCATGTCGTGGCGTTCGAAATGGTAGGGTGCAGGTTGTCCTGTGCCAACATTCTTCATGTCTCTTATCTTTCTCATTGATGAACCGATAGCACAGATATCTCGAGGTCCGTGCTACCGTACATAGCTTGCATCAACGTAACGATCTTCTTCTCCATCAGGATTCTCGGTGCCCTTCCATGTGCGAGGCCACCTCGGGCTTCACACAACTGCTGCGCTAGGGCAAGTGCTAGCTGTTGTCATCTCTGTCGTAAAGTCTTTTTGCATGAACGCATGTATCAACTCCTCCCCTTCCCATCCCGTCTCTCCGTCTCCCCACTCACAGCCTCTTCGTCCTCCTCATCCTCCTCACTCTCGCCTTTTTCATTTCCCTCCTTCCCCTCCTCTTCAGGCTCCTGAGCCATCACACCCTCAAATTGGCTCCACAGCGCCTCTACAGCTCCGAACTCATTGCCAACCTGGTGCATCCCATCAGCATCTCATCGTCGTGTCTCTCAAAGCATCGAGATCAATGTGGAGAGAATGTAAGCGTACGGCGATGACACCCTCCAGACTCCGATTGAGCTTGTTGATGTTTTGCAGTACATGCTCGAGGGACTTGGGTACGCGTTAGTAGATTGGGGGAGGTGTGGGTGGGTGGGAAGAGGCATACGACAACTATATCCCCTACCAGCGCATCGCGTTGTTGAAGGAATGATGATTTGCTAGGGGTTTGAGAGGGCTGTTGGGTGGTGCGTGTTGCCATGGCGGAACGGATCGTCTATGGGATTGCTGTAGACCGAATTGCGAGTCGAGGAACACAATTGGTTATTGTAGGACCCCCAATTTGTTGAGGTAGGACAATGGAAAGGAAGGTGTCCCGAGCTTGCCCAGGAGCCCAGCTCCTGAACCGCAAAGGTCAACATTCGAAAAGTAGCAAAAACAACTCTCCGAACCTTAGCGCTGGTAAAAAGAGATACTTTTAAATGGGAGCTCCACAGCCTAACTTTGCAATGGACAAAGATCTCCAAGGAAACAAGACGAATGCATGCAGGATGTTGCCTTCTCTCTGGATGTTGCTTCACGCATGAGTTGCATTGAACACTCGTTGAATGGACACTTTCTCCCATCTCATGGAAGGCTCAGTCGAGTCATGCCTCGCCCTTGCAGTGCCCAAATTCTTGGTCAAAAGGACGAAAGTTGCCCTCGAGGCTCATGGGAGGCTTGACAAGGCCAACAAAATCAGGCCCGCCTCAAGGCAAAGCTTATTCGAGGTCATTGATGGAACCTTGGGCGACGTCCAAGAAGGCACTTTCTTTATTCCTCTCAATACGAAATCAGAGGACAACCGACGCAGTGTTGAGCCCTTGCCAGATTTCATTGACTTGATTGGAATGCGAGGAAACAAGGCAAATATCTGTCTCGTGCGACTGCCTCGGCCAGCTGATACTCAGGGTAAATTCTCTGGATTGAATCTACTTGCGAGCACGCTCGATCGGTGGGTACATCAGATCACTCAATGGCCTGGCGCTGGTACTAATCAACGGTCAACGCTGGATATACTACTTTTTTACAATTGGCTTTATATGATCTATCCGCCACTGTTGTTACTGCCTTCCAACACTTTCTCCAATCTATCGGCAGTCCTTACCACCATAAAAGTATCTGGCGATTTTTCCACTCTCTATCCTCTACTCTGCAAGACTTTCAAGATCACACACATCGCCCTCAACGCCCCAATACCAGAAAACATCCCACAAATCCTCGATACCGATGATCTATACCATCAGAGAAAACACCAGCGGCCGTGCCACGATGGGGGTGATCACAAGCCTAACATCCTTCGCTCGCCAACTGGCCTCACACCACTGTACGGTGACTTTGGCCCCAGTCTCGCGCCGGATCATGCTCCAAACGATGATGACTTCTCTTCCGCTCTCTGGTGCATTGCGCAACAGTATGGGATCCTTCAAACATGGGCCCCTCGCTATACAATGTTCTCTCGCGGCAACATCTCAGAAAAAGCTCGCATCTCAAGATTAGACTCATTGACGAAAGAACGTCTGGGAGTAGACCCCCAAGAGACCAGCGCTGTGGATTTATATGCTGGGATTGGCTATTTCGCTTTCAGCTACGCCAAGGCTGGCGTGGGAAAGGTCCTATGTTGGGAGATTAATCCATGGAGTATGGAAGGCCTAAGGAAAGGTGCTCGTAAAAATAAGTGGGCATTTAGAAATTTAAAAGTTGACCAGATCTACGAAGGAACTGCTGGAGAAAATCAGCGTTTCTTGCTTTTCGAAGAAAGTAATGAGCACGCGGCGTCGAGGATCGATAAAATAAGACGGACCGTCCCGCCTGTAAGGCACGTTAACTGCGGTCTTTTACCTAGCTCGAAGGACAGCTGGAAGGTAGCAGTGCAAGTTCTCGACGAAACCATGGGAGGTTGGGTGCACGTACACGAGAACATCGCGAAGAAAGACATCGAGACAAAAAGGGACGAGATCATAAGAATCTTTACCGGCTTGGTGGGCGAACATTGTAGCCCAAGATCTGGCAACTGTCGGAAGGTAGAGTGTGAGCACATTGAACGGGTCAAAAGCTATGCTCCAGAGATCATACACTGTGTCTTTGATATCGCTATCGGGCCTGACATTTCATATTGAATCGGGATTGCCTAGAGCCCCGCCATCGACTGTGACCCCCAGATTACCATTTTACTTCTTTCCCGGGCAGTCTTAAACACGGAGATCCATATGGCTTCCTTCAAAATCCCTCAGGTCCTGCTTCTAGATAGCAATATCAGTAAGGTCAATGGACAAACCTGAGAATGCATTACCCTAGCTATGACATCCCGCAACCCTTGGTCGATCCGAACCAACCTCTGCACCTCCTGGAGGGGTAGTTGATGGACAAGCCAATAGTCCACCAGCTCAAGGCTCCAGGTATTTGAAGCACTGTCATAAAGATCAAATGGGCAAGTCTCGAGCTCTTTCCGGCGTATTCTCGACGCCAAAGTTCGAAGTCCGCCTGCTTTGCGTGTTGAACCTGTGATCGTATGGATGACATCTGCAATAACGTGGTAATACATGCCGCGCGAGACGAAATACATGACGATGACAGACTCCTGGGTGGTGTAACGCCGAAATGGTAATCTTTCTGCTGGCAAGCGTGGTTCTGGCATCTTCAAGGCTAGGATTGCGCGGACAACGAATATGGCTACTGTTGCTCTGAGAGACTTCGCTGTGGTAAATCGAAGCTTTTGGATTCAGTGGGTTGGGAAAAGAAAGAATGATGGAGATATGCTGCGTCTGAGTTGCTTATCTACATCGCACAAGATGGTGAGCTGAAGTCGAGATATTGGTCGCCTTGTCCATAGACTGGGGGGTCAGACCTTGTGGCAATAGATAAGACGATCATTAATTGGCAACTTTCAGAGCTTCATTCGATGACGAGCCTATAAGATAGGCCACCAAAGTGCCACTTGAATTAGGGAGGAGGCAGCGATACTAGAATGGATATACAGCAAGCATTCGGCCTTTTCAGTGCATTGATACCACTAGCGATCTTTGCCCGGTGGAGGAATCATCTCGGTAATCCGGAAACGCGACCTTCAAGGAGTTAGTGAAGTGAGATCGATAGGAAAGTGGACGCACATTAAGGAAGTAGACTGTTGGATCTATCTGTCGATTCTCCTTCCGAGAGCTGCACTCTACGGGATTCTTGCCTCGCTTGCTCTCGTTAGCGAGCCTACAGGTTCACTCTAACAGGCCCAAATCAGCATTCTCCGTCCAGTGAAGTGCGCGACGTCTCAATTCTTTCCCAAAATGTCAGTAAAGAAAAGTCCACTAACAAAGACAGGGAAGCCCGACTTCAGCTATCGTCCTTAATTGAAGCTAGCATCGATAATTTCACTTCATGCCTGAACAGCTGATGAAGCAGCCAGCGGTCCATTAGAAAAAAATCCCACGGTTGAGCACACTCGACGTAGGCATCGGCATGAAGGGTATCGATTTCTTCACGTCGTATCCTCAGATTGTGGCATCCACGGCAGATACACTACGGACGTCGCTGGTGCCGGGCCAGGAGATGACTTTGGTTTTCTGTCCTCGTGATGCGAAGGATTTGAGTATATCGGGCCTCGTGAGCGACCTAGAGATCGCACAGTGCGTGGATTTTGAGTTGCTGACATTATTAAAGGCTGTGATGATGGTCGAAGTTGATGACGGCAATTGGGGAGCGCCGATGGATGGGGTTGTTTGAGGCAAGTTCGGTATGATAGTGGGAAGTGTCAAATTACGAGGAGAGAGATGAGAAAGATCAAGGGGAGATTGAGGTGGTTGGATCGGCAACTTGTATCACACATTGAGGGTGCGGTTCTTGTTCGTCGCCTCGCTCCAGCAGTGTCATATCCGTTCCGGGCTTCTTCAAGAATGGACTGGCCCGTGAGATGTGAAAGCTACTGCCTTGAATGCATGTTTGGTGGATCTATAAAGGTAGTGCGGGAGCACTGGGTAAAGAATGTTTACGTTGCATGGAAGTCGTTGATTTACGCCACCTGTCTTGACCAACAATGATAGGTCCCATCAACGATGCCCCTCAAGCTGCTTGTCAATCTACCCTCCTCCACGCCCTTGCCAAAACAAATCCACACCAACCTCGAGCCAATCCTGACACCAACCCACGTCTGCATCAAACCCAGCCTTCGAACAGCACCATGCGAAAAACCCCAAGTAATGGAATCCCCCATATCGCTGCTATACGCCTAGCCATACGTCCCTATCTTGACGCATACCGGGCACTGCAGTGGTACGGGCGGACTGTTATCGCAATAGGAGCAGACCCAGAATCCGAACATCATGATACCCGCTTTTTCGGTCATGTGGACTTCATTGAACGAAGATTGGCCGGGGATCATGAGTGAGGCTGGTTGATCAGGTATAGAGTCGTCGATGTCGGTTTCTGCGCGGTTATTAGGGCATTTAGGTGATATGTGATGTTTTTCGCAGGATGGGTGATGAGGGTCCATGTTTTTTGGTGCAAGAGTGAGATCTTTGGCTGGCTTGATGGGTTTTGGCATTAAGGATTGGAGTTTTTTGGGGATTTTTGAGCGCTTTTCTGGAATGCACTTGTTGTTGGCTGCTGCGTCGTTTGATGGTGAACCTTCCATAGGGTGTATTTGTTTTTGGATTGTTTTCTGGTTGTGTTCGAGTGGGGAGAGAGAAAGCAGTTGGAAGACAGCGGCAGATACTTTGATGCCAGATTTGGTGGTATAATGGGTGGATGAGAGAAATCGGACTCTAGAGGGGACGAGAAAGAAGAATGGGGGACTGCCGCTTTATGAAATGCAGCCTGTGTTACACCAAGCGATGGGCTCAAATGGTGATATTCGTCGCCGTGTTCTTGCTGGAATCAGATGGTAGTAGAATCAAACGCAGCTTGCTTATGAACCTTCGCCATTCTACCATGCAATTCTTTGACTTTCTCAACAATGCGAATGCAGGGGATCTCTGCAAAGGGGGGTTAGAAGTCGCAATGAGTTTCTTGAGAAGGTAGGCGTGAATGCAGTGGCGTTAGATGCTACTTATATCCTGAAGAGACGGTAGATCGAGCGAGTGGAGGACTCACTGTCGCTACACATCGTCCAATCATAAGGGTTAAGGCCAAGAATACCAATTCACGTTAACTTTATCCATTCCATAGCGTCACTTTGTCCAAGCCGTACCCCACGAAGGCTGAGTTGGCGACGCCTACAGGTAGTATGCGGGAAGTAAGGTCGCCTATTGTTACGGTCTTTTGGACGATGGAACCTCCAATGGACCTACCATCGATATAGTCGGCCTCCAGCATTTCATACTCGAGGAGTCTCGCCGCATAACTTCAAACGTAATAATAGCTGATAAGGCTGAAATCGTGCTCGCCTGCGTAAAGTTGATCCAGGCCACCTCCTGAGTTGATAGTTGTGCAAGATGACTTGTGTCGAGGGATGATAAGGCAAATGGGTGATCCCAATAGTCGAGAGCCTGTGTCGATGGCAGGAGTCACGTTTTGTCCTCGTAGTTTTGCGATCGTAGCACGTCCATGATCGACTTCTTTGATAGTCAACATATTGATCGCCGGTTGCGTATACTGTACGTCAATCTTGGTCGGACTATAAACCCTATTGCCGGCGAGCTTCAAAGTTCAGTCAGAGTCGAGAGCGTAGGCGCTGGTGTTAGCAATTGAGCGAGCGAAAGATGAGTATCATAGCTGGAAACTAATTCGGTCGACCGAGTCGTAGAGAGAACGCAATCCAGTATGTATCGCGCAATGAACGCTTATGTAAATCATTGAGAAAAATGAATTCGTTATGTTGAGCTTACATATGCTCGCAAAAAGATATAAGTCTAGACATGATTGGGTCTGTCACCTCGGTCCGGGCCATTAGGATGTAAGACACCTTAGAATGGCAAGTAAGTCAAACAGTGCACCAGATTGATCGTAGCAACGGCGGTGAGAGATTGTTCCCATATCTCCTAAGCTGGTGAGAAGTCACACCTTTGGAAGCTAACCTGTTGGGGTCGAACGAGCACATTATGTAAGCCGTTATCATCTGCTGAATCTCCTGCGATTATTATATCCTGCGGTTCTCGCTTCAGCTTAATTAGTATAATTATAACTTCTTATGATTATATATAATTACTACTCGGCAAGATGGCATGTTCAGGCCCACAATGATCGTGTCTGGCTGGTTGCTTCCTCCTAACAGTGCTGACCATCAAGCCGCCCTCATCATATTGCTCGTAGCCATCGGTATGTTCCATTTGGCGTCCTTTGTATTTTGCTGGCCTGAGATTTTCAAGACCGCAAAACAGATTGATAGAAAAGCGTCTTGGTTATTACGGTATGTAGGATAAGTTGAGTCGCTAAGGCACAACAGCTACTTGCGTAGTACTAAATCAAGAGGTAGACGAGGGGAGAATCTTCAATAATTTTAGTAGGAACTTAGTAGGAGGCTCTCCCCGGTTTCTGTCACTCGTTTCAGGGGTTCCTGCCAAGGCCTAGCTAAGGCGGGCGTTACCTTAATAGTACATCCCGTCCGCATGCCAGGGCACTAGCGGCCCGGACGCCTTGAGGCAAACCCCGCAACGGGCGGACTTTGCACGTACCTCTTGGATAGTTGTACAGTCGGGTCGGGCTATAACGATATGGTCTTTACGCAAGGGGATATCGTTATAAAGGGGTTATCGTTATACTAAGTTTTACTTAGATTTCTATATAAAATACCTAGTAATTATTACCTAGTCTAGTACTTATATACTTTAGTTTATAAGAATTCTCTCTTAATAATTTAACCTAATAATAAACTCGCTATTACTACCTTATTATTATTTTTTATAAAGATATAGTATATATAGGCTATATATAATATCTTATATATATATTATTAATATAGCGTCTTTATCCTTATTTAACTTATATCTTTACTCCTTAATATTATAGGCCTTTATATTACGTATATTAAAAGTATAATGCAATATACTTAGCTAGTACGTACGGTAGGGAACGCTGTACTTAGCGCGCTAACACGCTAAGCTATATTACTTAGTCCTCTAGGGTACTAAGCTAGGGGAATAATTAGTATACTTAGGAACTAAGTATACTAAGTATACCTCTTAGTATAGATCTCTTATATCTATATAGATAGTAATGTTTCTACGTAGATAGGAGCTTCGTATTTAACTTATATTATAATTCTAGTAATCTCTTAAGTATTAAATATAATACCTTATACTAGACCTATTTAGTATAAGCCTATTTACTCTACTTCCTTAATACTCCTCTTTACGAGAATTAATTATAGGTCTACCCTATCTACGGACGGAGTGAACCGTAACACTTTAAGTACCCTTAGAATAAGTACCTTAGAAAGTAGAGACCCCCCCCTAAGCGTCTAGAGTTCCCGACGCCTAATAATAGATAGTAAGGATAGACCTAAGGTTACTAGACCTAACTTATTCTACGGCGAAAGAGATAAGTTTAAAGACTAGCTTATATAGCTTTAGCTCTACTTTACCTTTAACGGATAGACCTTACTAACGGTATAGTAGCCGGCCTTCGCTATTATATATATAAGAGGACGAGCTTAGAAGTAGGTTTATCCTTTACTTAAAAAGTACCTTAAGGATAAAGATAATCTAGATAATTAATATATCTAGAGTTAGATAGAAAGCTTTATATAATTTCGTATTAAAATATAACGAGTCTTTAGTCCTTTAAATAAAAATAAAGTAGCTACACGAGTTATTTAGTATTTATCTTAGAAAAGGTCTACTATTAAGTATTCTACTTAGTTCTAGTAGTATATAATAAAGATAGACTGGGATAATAACGTACTAATAATAATATACCGCCGCGGATTAAAATTTAATATTAAAGAAGAATTTATATGAATTAGAATATAGATTAATAATCTTAATACTCTAATAGTAGAGGTTATAAAGGTTAACGATAAGCTCTACGAGTTAATAATAGAGAAATAATATAATAGTAGAACCTCTAGAATAGGATAATTAGGAATCTTCGCTAGCGATAGACTAGGAAGACGATAGTATCTATAACGCGACCCGTATAGATATACGCTAATAGAACTAGACTTCACTTAGAAATAAGATAAGGGAAAATTTAGGGGTAAGAAGTAGCTTAAAAGGGGTAAGAAAGTAATAACCTACTATAGCTATAGTAAACTAGGCCACTTCGCTAGAGACTATAAGATAAAAAACATGGTATCGCGTTTATAATTAAATATATTAAGAAGAGTTCCATGTATAGAACCTCTTAATAATCTAGAAAAATATAACTTTAATCTACCTCCTAAGTGGATTAAGATAGGGAAACTAGAGGAAGTTATAAAGAGAGAACGCTATTTCGAATTTATACGAAAGGTATACTAATTCGTTAAGAATCTAAAAGACTATAGAATATTACCCTAAGATATTAATATAAAAACTACGAGGTATCTTATCTTAGTAGGACGAGAGGACTTAGAGCTTAAAAAAGTTCTAAAGGACCTAGTTATTAATATCTAGATAGAAGTAGACTAGCTATAATAATAACTCTAAGATATTTAAGATAAGAAGATAGAATAGGAATCTTTAGATAATAGCGAGGTTCTAGAGTATAGCTTAGAATATAGATAAGAAAGTTATAAGAGCTTAGAAGAAGAAGCGCTACGCTATAAACTTAGTAAAGATACTCTAAAAAACTCTCTATCTTATACTACTATATTAT
>JAABUL010001309.1_pt1 | contig 48189 bp, 81 predicted proteins | sample 5559151 | NCBI WGS metagenome assembly JAABUL01 (sample SAMN10711876, study PRJNA513368) | rock metagenome | isolation source: Antarctica rocks | place: Antarctica: Victoria Land, Pudding Butte sud
TATGCATTAATAACATGCAGGGTGTTTATAACAACTAATTCCGAACATGGCCCGTGTTCAAAACCTGTTAATAACACGTTATTAACAACCTTTGTTAATAACGAATTAATTACACTGCCCACACTGGTCTCAAGCCTGAAGACTTGCAAGGTGGAGTTGAGGAGGTCTTGCTATTTCGGCTCAGCCGGGTTGTATCTGCGCTCAAGAGATGCAGTGCGCGTCGTTCAAGTGAAATGAAATTATGGTGTGCAAGCTGCAGGTCATGGAACCGCGAACAGAGACATAGGTTGTAGGACCACTTTTTCTCGATTTCTGAAACGTGGTACGACATTTGGCCTGCAACTGGTCACGACAGTAGACGCTAGCTCCGAGGCTCGACAAAGAACACAAAAGAGGAATCCGCGACGGAGTCAGACTGTAGTTGAGGCGGTGATAAACTGCGCACTGTCATGCTGGAGACCTGTGCCTGACACAGGCGGCAGCATGGGACGCGGCCAAAAGCCGCCAGATGTTGTCATATTCTGATACCTGATCGCTATTGCTAGTTTCATTCAGTTACCCTCGTCAGCAATACACGTGTATCACCGCCTTCCCCATGCTGACACCTTGATGACCACATCGGCAATGGCACCTCTATCCTAAACCCCGGCTGCAGCGCCCATTTGACGCGGCTTCCGTCCAGCCTAAGCACGCATGCGGTGCAACACTGACACCCACGCCGCCGATGCCGTCTGATCGGCTGTCGCCCAGCCTAGGACGCCCATCCCAGCTCGACGCCAGCGCCGCCAACGCATGGGTTCACACTTGCCCAGCAACTCAAACTGAATGCGGCTGCGGCATCGCCTCAGGCTGGAGTTGCCGTCTCCACGGCCGTATGGGTTCACAGCTTGCGCAGCGGCTGATCTCATCCCGGCAGCGCTGCCGCCCAGGCTGGAGTGTCGTTTTCAGGGGGTTTCACACCGGAGTCACAGGCCTCGGCGCCGGCGGCTGCACCGGCGGCGCCTGCTGCAGCGATGCCAGATCCGGTGCCGTGCCCTTGAGCAGCACCACCATGGCCGACATGTTGTCGCAGCCTGCAGTGCGGCAGCAGCATGTCAGCTGGCAGCCTCGTGTCAGGGAGATTCCGTGGCACAGAGGTTGCGCGAGTGGCTGTGCTGGCTTCCTGCGTTGTCGTACAGGTTCTGTCACTAGGGCTCCAGCCCAGCTCTGCCAGCAGAACCATACACTCAGCTTCACTGCTCACCGCGGCCGCAGCCATTGGTGTTGGGCGCGAGGCAAGCGTCGCACAGCTCCTCGCAGATCTTGCGCGGCGCCAAGCCGCGCCGCAGCCTTGTCCGCACAAAGTCCACCGCCTGCGCAGAGTCCAGGTCGCAGCTTCAGCTGGCTGGCGCAAGTCATGGCGTTTGACTGATGGCGTTCGCTTCTTCTGACCGCGGGGTGGCACCGGCCAACCCTGCTGCTGCCCAGGGACAGGAAACACAGGCAGGTCCTGCAGCTGCTGCAACAGCAGCATCGCGTCGCTGGCATCACAGCTAGCTCCTCCATGTTGCGGCGTCAGCTGCTGGCTCCTTCATTTTCAACCGTCACCTGCTGGTTGGTGAGCACATCCCAGATGCCGTCACACGCCAGCAGCAGGAACTCGTCCCCGGACGCCAGCATCAGGCGTCGCACCTGCAGCAAGAAAGAAACGGCACCTCTGTAGATCTGTGCTGATTGGAACAGCTTGCTCCAGAAGCGGTTTTGAGATCTGGCAGTAGTGCTGGCAGTGTATGCACCGCGTCGCAGAGTGTTTGCCCACTGAGGTGAGGGAAGCAACATGATTGCGCACAGCCGCCCTTTTGCATGTTTCATCTCTGTGGTTTAGAGTTCACCCAGCCTGCGTCAGATCATGCCTCATGCACTGCCTTCAAGATCCGGAAGCTTCAGATCTACCTCAGGAGCGGCAGAGACGATCTGCTAACCCTAAATCCTAAACCTGCAGGTCAGGCGACTGCTTGTACTCCATGCAAGTGCGGTTTACAATCCATGTATGTGGATGATCTGGAATTATAACATTTGCACCTCGGGCACGGCGGTGACGATCTGCTCCGCGGCCTGCAGGTCGGACGACTGCTTGTATTCCATGTCACCAAGCGCGCGGCTCAGGTTGAGGCTGCCGTTCACGCGCCCATCCGTCACAAAACCGCCCGCCTGCGGCACAATGCATAGCGTCTGTAACGAACCGCTGCAATCAGCGACACGATGCATAGCGTTTTGTGACAATGGGGACAACAAAGGATAGCAGATCGGTTGAAGCTGTTGTTCACGCGCCCGTGCGTCACAAAATCGCCCGCCTGCAGCACGGCACTCAGCGGTTGTTTTGTGACTGACGATCAATGATTTCAGTAGGGAAAGATAGCAGATGTGTGCGTGCAAGGAGCTGTCTCGGCTTGCACCAGATGCCAAATGGCTCGCTTGAAGAGGCCAAATGATGAAGGCGCACGAGTGGATGCCTCACACTGATGACTGATCACTCGCGTGCCCCCAGAAAAAAGTTGCGGACCTCAGCCAAACAGCCAATGAAGACATTCTCCATCCTGAACCAAGACCCCACCTTGAGGATGCGGTCGTGCTCCGCCTCATCGTTGGGCTTGTGGTCGACGGTCATCGCGATTGCGCGGCCGGCGCGGCAGGCCACGCACCGCGAGTCGCCCGCGTTTGCAACCGTCAGCACGCCCTCAGACACCAGCGCCGCCACCGCGGTGCAGCCCGCCATCGGGCCCGTCCATTTCTCCGGCGCTGCAACAAGAGGGGTATCAAGCTCGTGAATAGGTCGAACGAACGCGCTTGTTCCAGCGTTTTATAGCAGGATGGGCTTCCGTGTTGGCGACCGTGAGCACGCCTTCGGACACCAGCGCCGCCAGCGTGGTGCAGCCCGCCGTCAGGCCCGTTCTCTTCTCTGGCGCTATACACACAGCAGGTGAGAAATGACATATCCGCGTCTTTTCAGTGCCAACACACACTTCGACACCAGCGCCGCCAACCGCGGTGCAGCCCGCCATAGGGCACGTCCACTTCTCTGGGGCTGCGGGAAGTCTTTATGAAAGCGTTTAGCTAGCTACATTTGTGACTGTACTTTTAAGCAGAATAGGGTTCCGCAGCTAGCTGCATTTGCGACCGTGAGTACGCCCCCGGACGCCAGCGTCGCAACTGCCGTGCAGACCGCCGTCGAGTCTGTCCACTTTTCCAGCGCTGCGGGAGTTACACAGAAGAACAGGTTCGATTTGACAGTCTTACATCGCTCCTGTGAGTACATTTTCGGACACGAGCGTTGCCAACCGCGGTGCAGCCCGGTTCTGCCAAGCAGATTCTGCCAAGCGGTGTTCTGCAGTCTGTGAGGCGCCGTGGAGTTGATCAGGTTGTCCACTTCTTCGACACTGCGGGGGAATCATGTTTGGTCGTGTTGTACCAAACAGTATCTAATAATTTCACGATGTGGGGCTAGCAGCCAGCTAGGCCTACTCACCATCGTCACAGCGAGCGGCCTAACACGTCGCTTCAGCTGTGCTGTGACGACATTCACATCCCATGCCCGGTGACATATGCCAACCCTCCCTCCACCGCACAGACTCGAAGACAAGAGTCCGCGAGATGGCAGCGGTGGCACAGCTCGCGGCACATCGCACCTGCTGGGGTGGCGGGCTCGCCTTGCCGCTCCCCATCGTCGCCGCTACCGCTGCTGCTGCTTTCGACGTCGGCATCGTCATTGCGGTCTGGCAATCCCCCTGCACAAATGGGTGGACGCCTCTGCCTGTGTAGATCAGGCTAGAACACCGGCTCAGCGCACAGCGCTGCCCGAGGAGGCCGCATGCGGCGCCGCGGAGCACACACATGTGGCGTCAGCGCCCTAGTATACCCATAAGTGCTGTCCTCTGCAAAAACGATCCTCTCTAAACACGTCAGTGCCCACCATTGAGCTCTGCGGTGCCGTTGGTCTCGGCGGGCAGCTCCCTGTCTGCCGCCGCTGACTCTGCGGCGTTTGGCGACGCGTCCATGGGCCGCGCCTGGCCCAGCTCGCGCTTGCGCTTGCCGTTGCGCGCCGATGGCGACTCGTCGCTGTCTGCGGAAAGAACAACACAAGACATTGGACCCAAGGAAGGATGAAGCAGGCTCGCGACAAGCCGGAGAGGACTGTGCGTCCCGAGGCCGTCGCTGTTAGGCTGGTGCGGTCGCACTGGCACCGGATGCCGCCGCAACACAGCCGGGCCTGGCATCCAGCCTCACACGTGACTCGTAACCCTAACTCATAAACCCTACACATGTGTGCACCGCCCGGCGGCGAGGACAGGGGCGAGTCACCCTTTAGGACGGTGGAGCGGAGTTGCCATCCATGCTGGCGGCTTCGCTCATTAGCCCCTGATTGAACCTTTGAATGAAATTTTGCAACGTCCGCGCACCGCCCGGCGGCGAGAAGGCCGGCGGGTTTTTCAGGTGAAAATTTGCGACACTGGCGCAGCATCTTTCGCGATGCTCATGCTCACCGCCCGTCGGCGGCGACGAGGGCGGCGAGTCCTCGCCCTCAGACGGTGCCGCGGAGCTGCCCTCCATGCTGGCGGCCTCGCTCTCGGCGGCGGCCTTGGCGACAGCCGCCGCCACGTCCGCTGCGAGCGTGTTGTCCAGTTCCACCAGCTCCGCCGGCATCGGCTCGTCCTTCGCATCGCCCTCCTCGCTGCCGCACCCGCTGCTGGAGCCTGAAAGCAACACAGCAGACGCGTCATGAGAATGGCCGTCGGAACACGACATAAGCTGGGGATCCGCCAGCGTCGGCAAAGTGGCGTGACCCTCTCTAATGGAGGCTGATGTGGCACCGAAGCCATGTGACATATGAGGAAGGCTGCGGCAGTCATGGGCTGGCATCCTAGAGGATGTTTGCTCGACGCTAGGTCAGCCTGAGCCAAGCGCCTCCACACCAGCAGCGTAGCTTGTTTGCAGAGCGAACATGGGGCGTTCATACCGGAGCACAGGGTGGAAGGGTTCCAGCGCAGAAGGCAATGGCGACTCACCGCGGCGAGCGGATCGCTTGGCACGGTCGGAGCGTGCCCGTGCCTGGTCCAGCGCCGCCAGCTGCAGCCGCAACGCCTCTGGCAGGTTTGCCGCATCCACCAGCAGCGGCTGCCTGCAAGACAACAGATTGACTGCTCGACACTTGAGCAGCTGTCCAGGAAAAGTGGTCGTGAAATGAGTCAGAGATCTTCATGACGGAGTCTCGATTCAGCGCGGCCAGCTGCAGCCGCATGCCTCTGGCAGGTCCGCCGCGTCCACCAGCAGCGGCTGCCTGCAGCACGCAAACTTGACATATCGAGAGTGGAATTCATAGACAAGTGAAAACCTGAGCCAAGCTGCTCAGGTGCTAATTCGCAGCGCATCCGGCAGGCTTCATCCGGCCGCGTCCAGAAGCAGCGGCTGCCTGCGGTGTGTGAACACTTGGGCATGAAGCAGCAAATGCAATGCTTGAAAGCCACCAGATACAATTGTAACACACCGCACCCTTCTGAGCAGCGGTGGCCCGCAGTGTCATGGTCTTTCGAGGAGACTCAAGGGAAGACAGAAAGGAAACGATACCTTTACCCGGCATCAGAGGGCTGGCATTCCCCACGAGGTCATCCAGCTCGGGAATGCGCACTGCCGGCTAGTTCTGCTCCACACACCTCAGAGTCAATGCATATATGGTTCTCACCAAGCGTCAGAGGGGGAGCCGTCGCCAGCGAGGCCCTCCAGCTCGGGGGGCGCCTTGTCGGAAGGTTCTGTGTCTGGGGGGATCTGGCTCCTATGCATAGGGAATTCTATGCGACTTGCTCCGTATTCTTACCCGGCGTCAGAGTTGGATGCGTCGCCGGCGAGGCCCTCCAGCTCGAGACGCGCCTCGTCAGTGCATTTTCCCTGACTCCAGGGCCAATGCACACAAACATATAAGAAAACGTCTAAATCGTTTTCGCACCCGGCGTCGGAGGGTGAGGCGTCGCTGGCAAGGCCCTCCAGCTCAGAGCGCGCCTCGTCGCGCATCAGCATCTCGTCCATGCGCAGGTACACCTGTATGAGCGCTTCCTTCAGGTCGCCGCCGCCCCAGCCCTCCGTCTGCACAAGCTCCTTGGCCTGCGCAAAAAGGTCGAAGTGGATTGAGGAATGCGAACACAGATGCGCATTTTTCGAATTACCGCGAGCGCCTAGTTTAGGTCGCCGCCGCCCCACCCCTTTGTCCGCACCAGCTCCTTGGCCTGGGCAAACAGGTGGGAAACGAATAGGAGATGGCAAAAACAGATGCGCATTCTCCGCATTGGCGTGAGCGCCTGCTTCAGGTCGCCACCGCACCAGCCCTCCGTCTGCACCAGCTCCTTGGCCTGGGCAAAGGGGTGCAAAAGGCCGTGAAGGAAGAATGAGCATGTTGTCTTCATTGCTGCGGGCGCCGGTCAATGTGCACCAGCTCCTTGGCCTGTGCATAAAAGCTCCATACCACAGAGCATGCAGAGCAGAGGCCCTTAGGAGACGGAAGGGACACCCTCCGACTCACCATCTTCAGGGCCACGAACTTGGCGACCTCCTTGCCGCCGTGGCCATCGAAGACAGCAAAGAACCCCGTCTTGCCGTCCGTCCCCACATCCAGTGACATTGCATGGGCGTCCTCCTGTGAAAGCAGGCGCAAGAGGCGTTTTGCAGCAGCTATCGGCCTTGACAGCAGCGAAGCCAGAACATCCTGGAGACTGTGCAAGCGTTGATTGCCTTGCGCGGCCACGTTCAGCAGGCAACAGCTCGCACCATCTCAGTGCGCCAGCCCTGCATGGCTGCCACGCCATACTTGAACCGCTCATTCTCGCCCTCCTCAGATTCCTGCAGGACGACGCATTTGAAGTTAGTTGCGCAAAGTTTCAAACTACCATAGTGCTGCGTGCGTCATCGCTGACATGATGAAGTTGGCATGGCAGCTGCACAATATGCAGCGCTTGCCTTGTCGGTCTGCGGCTTGCTCAGATACGCGCCCATGATCCCAGACGAGTTGTTTCAGGGACCAAGCGCGATGCAGATTTGAGCCAAGCGTGCTGGGCTCCACCCCGCGTCAGTCACCTCGGCGCCATGCCGCGCCTGCGGTACCTGCAGAGCCACTGGCGACGAGGCCGTCATCACACCGACGGCACAGCTGTTGCAATCCACACAGCAACCTAAGTTGCTGGCACCGGCCATGATGACCTACGCAGGCAGACGTAAGTGTCCACAGTGGCAAGCCAGCTGTGATCCACAAGTGCCACTGACAAGTCGTGGGGCCCCAACGTTCACCCCAGGACAGGTGGCCGAGCAGCGCATGTTCATACATGAGTATGATGCTCGTCTGGTGTAGTTTATCGCCTGGCGAGCTGACATTACTAGGTAACGACACATCCAAGTGAGTCTTCTTCAAAGTTCACGCCGGGCTCGAGTCCCCTTGCGAATGCTGCAGCCAGATTGCGTAACGCCATAAGCAGCATTTCGCGCGGTGTGCACCGTTTGCATCATCTTCCAACACCCCGACGCGCTGCAGAGCTTCTTGGCGTAAGCACCTGCCACCGAGCTCTGACACGGCTATCAACGACAAAACTAGCCACAAACTCCCGATGCATGTACGTGAGGCAAAGGACACAGCGCGCACGTCCGTGCTGGATACTGACGCAGCCTCCGTCCCTGCCAAACCAGGTGCAACTCCTCGGTAGCACGAGTGAGTGGCAAGGAGAACTCGAGGCACAACCCACCTGCGCAGGCGAGCCTTGAGCCGTCACAATGTGCGGCGATCGCGTCCCAAAACCAGCCAGCTGTGCCTGGGGAGTTGTCATGGGCAGTGCCGGTTTGCTGACTCGAACACGTGCGCTGCAGCAGTTGCAACCTGTAGGCGCCCGCGGTGTTGTTCTAGGAGCACAAGCTCTGATGCATTGGTGGTGACGGGGCTTATCTCTGGGGCTGATTCGCGAGCGGGTAGTGCCAAAGTGCACACAGCAAAGGCCGCCACGTGTGATCTGTTCGCGACAGGGGAGCAGCTTTCACTCCCCTTGCTCTCGAGGCAGCTTTTAAGGGGATCAAGAACTTGATCCCCCTTGTCTGCTTTCCCCACCCTTGACACTTCGGTATGACGTAACTTGATTTTTCTGCGCCCTTCATGGGTCGAGCTTGCGCCATTTCGCGTCTCTGCTCGGTGCAGCACAAGCTGTCAGCAGCGCGTCGGTAGCGCAGGCTGCGTAGTGCCGAAACGCGGCAGCTGGGGGTGTTGCGTCTTTGCTGCACAAGGGGCTCTCTGGGGCGCCTCAGAACCCAACATGGCTGCCTCCGGCGCGGCAATCGGATCGCTGCTGGGCCTGGGGGTGCAGCTGTACGCCAACGCAGTCCGCAAGCTGCCGTTGATGCGCAACCCCTGGGAGCATGCGATCGCCATCGGCCTGGGAGGCTACGCCGGCAAGTGGCTGGTGGAATTTGAGGAGCGCACGGCGCTGGAGCTGGAGGAGATCCTGCAGAAGCGAGCACAGGTGAGGACGGTGGAGGACCTGCGCAGGACAATCGCTGCTGCACAGCGGCATGCAGCGCTTGGCAGACTTCCCGCGCCCTTCATCATGGCAGCAATGCTTGTGCTAAGAGCATAGCTTGTTCACGTCAGTGCTGGCGCTCAGTACATCCTGGCAGGCAGCAACATGCCGCTGTGGACATCGGGCCCCCTCGCAGCTGGCGGTTCTGCGCTACAGAACAAATCAAGGAATGTCACCCATGGTCGAAATGACGCCCTCTGTTGCTCGTTCCGCAGGCGAACAAGGGGGTGAAGTTCAGGGCGGTGCACCACCAACACCCGACGTACGTCGACAGCGCAGATGACGACTGAGGGGCAGGCGCATCCGCAGAGACGCGGCGCGTCGACACGACAAAGGGGGTTGGTGCTGGGGGGTAGCGGAGGATGGCGCTGGCCGCGCAGTCGTTGTGGGGATGTTGTGAAAGCTACGCTGCCTCGAGGCATGGCTTGCGTCTCCGCTCTGGCCCCAGGCTGCAGGCAGGCTTAACACTTGAGTGGCCTTTCCACCGGCAATCTCATGCACGCCACAGCTCTGCGGGAGACAGCTGCTGTAATTGTCGCACGTAGACGGAATATGACACTTGGACTGCTGGTAGACTGGCGCAAAAGGCATAACAGAGAGATGGCTCCCACGGCGTGCGCATCCTTTTGCAAGAGCTGAGAGCTGACCTGCTGTCGTCATGCGCTCTGAAGAGAAGTGGCGACATCGAGGCTTGTAAGGCGTGAAGCTAGACTACCATTGCTAGGAGTTTGCTCAGAGTGGCTGCAGGAATCGGATATATATGTTCATTCTTCAGCACCCGAGTGACTACCCCCACGGGTTTGTGCATAGCACGTGTGCAGAGCACAGTGTGCAGAGCAGGGTTCTCGAGCACACATTCGCCAGGCTGCGCGGCAGCTCAGCAGATGAGACCGTGCGTCTGGTTGCTGCTACCCCTGCCACCGCAACGCTGCACTCAACATAAACCCCACCCCGACGCCTGAAAGTCCAGGTCCCTGTGCCATGTCATTGCGCTGCCACGCCCGCGGCCGCCGGCGCCAAGGCCATTGCATCGCGCGGGCCGTAGGTGCCTGGCAATCGACGCCATGGCTGCATCACTGCCTCGCCGCGGCGGCCGCCGGCGCCGCTGTGGCCGGTGTCGCCGATGCAGCCGGCGTGGGGTTCAGCTCCAGAGCCAGCGCGTTGCGAGGGCCGCGGGCGCCCGCCGGCGCGTCGGACACGACGCCGTGTGCCGGCTACTGCCTTGCCGCGGCAGCCGCCGGCGCTGCTGTGGCCGGTGCCGTCGCCGCCGCCTGCGCAGGGTTCAGCTCCAGAGCCAGCGCGTTGCGGGGGCCGCGGCTGCCCGCCGGCGCGTCGGATATGACGCCGCGGCCGCGCACTGTGTCCGCCAGGCGGCGCGCCATGGCGATGCCCGCCTCGCGCGAGTGCGCCGCTGGGAACGTCACCAGCAGCTTCACCTTGTGCCCCTTCTCCAGGAAGCCGAGTGCCTGGTCCATCTTGAACTGCAAAGGAGAAGCTTGAAATGTTGCGTGACGTGTTCGATAGACACGAATGCGGGTGTGCCGACGAGTTGGGAAGTCCCACAGCACTGGTCAGCTGCAGGACGCTGCCAGACGCCCTCCTCTCTTCCATATTCCTCCTCTACCCCCCGCATGGGACTCCTGCTGCGCAAGCAGCCGCGCAGCCACAGGGCAGGGGGAAGGGCGGCAGAGCTCACCTGCGGGGGCAGCGGAACGGCAGGGGCGTCAGCGGCAGACGTGCGCCCTCAGACGTGCGAGGTCTTGTGCTCCCCCGCCTCCCGCGCCGCCTTCCACTTTTTCCGCGTCGCCGACTTGGGAAACGTCAGCGGGCCCTTGCGCCGCTTTTTGCTCTTTTTCCGCAGTGGCTGCGGCTTTGGGAACTTGATGCCCTTGGGGAAGGGCCGCCCCGGGTGCTCCGCGTGCCAGGCGGCCTTTTTCTCGTGCCACCGCGCTATGCGCTCCTCCTGTTGTATGGGACGGCGACAGCAGCGCCACAAGGGCGAGTCAATGCGGGGAAGGAGGGGGAGTAGTACTTGATGAAAGGACAGGGGCAGGGCACCTGGATGTCATTCTCGGCAGTCGCGGAAGTGAAGCGGACCTCCTTGACGGCCTGCTTGCGCTTCAGCTCCTGCACCCGCTTCTGGTGCTCCTGCAAGCGAAAGAAACAATGATGGTCAGACCAATGTGCGCGCGCCTCTGGAAAAAAGCGTCAGGGGCTTGGGCTTCAGCTCCTGCACCCGCTTCTGGTGCTCCTGTGGTTACAGAATCACCAGATTGAAAATGAATAAAAATTGTTGGTCTGTCAGGTTGCACCAATGTGTGCCTGTCTAATCAGCAAACCAAAGGAGCTTGCGCTTGAGCACCTGCACCCGCTTCTTGTGCTCCTGCCTTTGCAAAAGAGAGAAACACATTTTATTTCTTGTAGTGTTTGGTATGTCGGCTGTCGGCTGCACAGGTGCGTGCCGGTCAGCTCCTGCACCCGCTTCTGGTGCTCCTGCACGCACAGGGTTCAGGGGTTTAGGGCCAGCATGTCTGGCACAGCGACTCAAAGAAGCTTGAATGTCAGCTCCTGCATGTGCTTTTGGTGCTCTGGCGGCCACAGTATGGCTGAGGTTTCGGGCACAAGGATGGCGCCATACTTTTGCCATGGAACAGCTGCGGCATCCGCTGTCAATGGCATATAATGTGCAACCAGCCCATATATAATGTGCAACCAGCCCATATAATGTGCAACACCACGACGCAATGATTCCCAGCTTCCGGGCTGAATGGCACATTGAATACTGGCAAGAGTGCAATCTTTGCTTCGCAGCCACCAGTTCTTTCAGCTGCGCCTTGTACGTCGTCCAGCACCTTGAACATGTAGCTGATGCGGAGAACGCAAAGGAGCCATGTAAGTAGTTGGCAAAGTCAGATTCTGGTCAGGCCCACCTTCTCTTTCAGCTGCGCCTGGTACTGCGCCTTGCCGGCGTCCAGCAGCTTGCACACCGGCGGCTTGGAGCACACATGATGAAGCAGCAACAAAGAAGGGGAGACAGTGGGGAAGGTTGTCAGATGCAGAACATGTTCATGTTCAACCCACCTTCTCCTTCAGCTGCGCCTGGTACTGCGCCTTGCCGGCATCCAGCAGCTTGCACACCGGCGGCTTGGTGCGGGGGTCCACCTCCACCAGGTCCATCTTCTGCTCCCGCGCCGCCCGCCGCGCGTCCTGCGTCCGCATCACCTGCACAACACATATTAAATGTGTATTCAGTGCCAGCATTTGTAGAGGTTGCGGTGCCTGGGACCAATTCCGACCAGTTTCACCGTGTGCTCTCGCGCTGCCCGTCGCGCGTCCTGCGTCCGCATCACCTGCACAACGTACGCATGATGTACTTATAGCTGAGAATCTATGGAGAGTGCGGAGATCGGACCCATCTCCACCAGGTCCATCTTCTGATCCTGGGCCGTCTGACGCGCGTCCTGCGTCCGCATCACCTGCGGCGCCGAGATTGGATAGCTGTCGCTCGAATCGAGGGTCGTAACTGCAGCAGGTCCATTGCTTGTTCACGCGCCGCCCACAAGGTCGGCTCCTGCAACGGCTCTGAAGGTTGGGCATGATGGGCTGACCTTGACTCAACTCAGTTCAGCCGGGGTCGCTGTTTGGCTCTCATGCGATCTCGATTCGAAAGCAGTCGCTGCATGTGTGCTGGATGTATGCTCATTGCACAATCGTCATCACCCTCGGCATCTGTATCACTGTGCTGTCGCAAAGTTGCGGACGCAGGGCGCGCGGCGCAGGTGGCACAAGCTGGACCTTGATTGTGTCCTCGCCCATCCATCAGCTCTCGTTGATGTCATGTGCGCTTCGTGCGGGTGATGCGGACGCAGGACGTGCGGCGGGCGGCACTCCGGCAGAGGATGACCATCGTCGTGGAGTTGGACCCGTGCACTATGTCATTCTGTTGAAAGTCGTAATACATTCTTGGCGCTGCATGCAGGTGATGCGGACGCAGTCGATGCCGTCCGGGAGGACCAGGCACACGTGCGGTCCGAATCTGGCCGATGAGGAGGAGACCCATGCAAGAGTTCATTGGCAGTAGCAAATTTCTGTACTTCCGAGTGCCCACCTTGTGAGTGTTGTCCGGGAAGACCAAGCGCACGTGCGGCCCGTCGATCTGGCTGTTGATGCGAAGCTTCCTGGGCGGCTCTGGCAGCGCGTCGCGGTTGCGGCGATTGGCTGCCGCCTGCGCCCGCCCCTTCTGCCACGCTGTTGCAAAGCCACGCGCCTGCAGCGGTGCGCCACTGAGCTGGGCGCACTGCAGCATGCCAGCACTTGCAGCGCGGCCCGCGGGATGCCGACTGTGAGGCATGCTGCCTCGGCTGCCGGCAAGCGCCCAGAGCTGCCAGCCCCAGGGCGGCACCCGCTGCTGCGGCGGCGGCAACGCCAGTGCCGTGCTGGCGCCCTGCCAGGCTGCTGTGCCGAAAAGCTGCATCTGGCCGCCCACTGGAGCCGTGTGGTGCTGCCGCCATGCTGTGGCGCGGCTGCCGGCGGCGTGCCTGGCGGCGGAGCCGTCAACTGCCGGCGGTGGCTGCCAACTTTCGCTGGCTGCATACACCGTGCGCTGGACCGCCTGCGGCGACCTGCTGCTGCCCTGGGTCGTGTAGCAGCTATGCGCGGCAGACCACGGCGGTCTGCACACTGCCGGTGGTGCGCTGCCGGGTGCAGCAGCTGCACAGCCACCAATTGCTGGGATTAGCAAGCCGCTGCCTGCCGCTGGCTGCTCAGTTTGGACAGCCAGCCGAGCCAGAGCTCGACGCAGGCTGGAAGCGGATCGCTGGCGCAGCATTGTTCCCAGCGCCAGATGCTTGCATGCGCCTCGGCCGCCCTTGCGCCTAGACGCGGCCCCGCCGGCTGGTGTGCCGGCCGATGCAGTCACGCCGGCAGTTTAGGGCGCTGCCTTGTAGCGGCTGCGGCCCCTGCGGAGCACCGCTCTGCGGCCCGGCTGGGGTTGCTGCGTCGCTGGGATCAGGAAAAGAAGCCGCCTTTGCGCTCGGCCTGCCGCCGCTCAAGGCGCGATGCCACCTGTGCGAAAGGCAGCATCCTTTGTGATCGTAACGCAGCCACGCTGATAGAGTTGTTGAACAAGGTACAGAGGGCAGGAGTCATGAGTGGGGCCTTTTGCCAAGCATGAACCTCAGAGTATGCATGGCTGCCGCACAGTGCTGACCACCTCCCGCTTCTTGCACTCCTTGTATTCCTCAAAGAACGTCTCGCAGGCAGCACGGTCGTAGTTGTTGCGGTCCAGGCCTGCAGGGTTGCGCATCGCAGCGTTGTCAGAGACATGCCAGCGATTTGGGCAACTTGCTGGTTTTCACCGTGACAAAAACCAGCCAGTCGCTTTTGCAAGTCAGCCAATGCACACTGATCGATCACAAGTTGATGACGATGCAGTGTCCCGCATACGATACGCAGAACAATACCAACTGCATGAATGCCTTACACTTGAGCGATGCCGTGTATTCCTCAGCGCAGGGCGCCTGCAGCAGCTTCTTCCCGTCGCCTTGCTGCTTCTGCTGGCTCATCTGGCAGCTGTGCAGAGCAATGGAGGGGAATCGCGCAAACTACAAATGTCGTCTTGCACAAGTTGCGTTGCTGTATGCTGCATGCAGATGAGAATCCTGTGCAAGGATCACAATTTCAACACAGTGCAGCCTGTTGCATTCATTTGTTGCCTCCACGGTAGCATTGAGGCGCCACAACGTCAGCAGGCCCGTCAGACTTGCTGACATCCTCTGGGAGGCTAATGCGCCGCGGCACCTCCCCCATGCCGCAGCAATGCATGTGGTGCAGTGGCTGCACAGAGAAAGCGAACCCCAGGTCGCTTTTAGTGCTCTCCTGGTGGACAGCATCGACAGTGTGCTGCTGATGTCAGCGTGCGCGCTCCACATGCCCTTCTCAGCGCAGGCGGCATTTGCGTGTGCGGCGATGAAATGCGCTGTCGTTCTTTCGGCAGGTGGAGGCACAAGCACTAGGAGGCATTGGCAGCGGAACGGTCACGCCAGTTTTGCTCAATCAGCTGAGTGCACCGAATCTCGACTTTGCGGCAGCCTGCTTTGCGGGTGCATGCACTGTGTGCCTTGCCGGCATTGGGGTGAGCCACTTCGTCGCATCATCATCAGCGCACCAGCACGCCTTCTTCGATGGCTCAATCACACTTGAGCAGGCTGCTTCACAGCCTCTGCAGCTGCCAGTGCGCATCAATGTGCCGATCCGCATAGCCAGCAGAAGCGTTGTCACAAGCGATGAACCAGGTCAATGGCACAGGAGGTGGCCTTGCAGCCATGGCTGCATCACCAGCAGCGCACAGGCCACCTGGATGTAGTTCAGGTGGTGCAGCAAGATGAACCCCAGCGTCAGCACTGACCATCTTGAAACATATCTGTTACAACCTTTCCAAGAACCTCCTGAACCGTGCTAGCGCAGATGGTGCATAACGGGACCGCCATGGTGCATAACGGATGATGGTTCCGTTCATAATCTGCACGTCGATGGTGCTGTGCACCATCTGGCCATGTGCTGAGCTATGGTGAGCATGCAATATTGCCACCATCGCCGGTGCAATACCATCGCCTGCAGCCTGCTGCTTTGCTGTGGCCGCGGCCCAGGAAGCCTACTAGGCTTCAAATGATTTCACTAGTAGTCGGTGCACAGCTGACGTCGTGGAGCCTTTGTCGATGGCGGCAGCATCTTGACTGCATGTCTGAGTGTCGACCCTGCCCTCTGCAGCGCCGGCCGCCGGCGGCGCGACAGCTGCAGCTGCATCGGGACGAGGCGTCTGAGGACTCTGCCCCGGAGTGGGATGCGGAAGAGGCCCCGCCGCAGGCCGCGCCGCTGCACGCCGTCAGGCAGACCTGCTTTGGCGCCGCCTGCACTGACGGTGCGCTTTTCAGGGTGTAAACAAGTCCACACGGTGCTTCTGTACCGCTGCTTCAAAAGCTGGCGGCGCCGGCGTCTTTTTGGAACGCAACACCCTGGCACAGTGAAACTATGTATATGATGACCTCTTGTCCTCAGGATGGGCACACACATCATGGCCGGCGTCACATCGAAAACTGTCTCCTTCTGCGCCTTCGCCCCCAGGTAGTGACAACGGTGTCCGCGTCCCTCGTGGCGCGCACCGTACCTTTGCACTCAGTCGTCAAGATTGGCTTTGTTGTACTCCTCTGCAGACGGGTTCGGGCCAGGGCTGGTGACGCCGGCGTCCTTCGCGGCGTACAGCCGCCTGGCGGCTGGCAACGGCTACCTGTGCGCGGACGAGACCCCCATCCCCTTCACGGGCCAGGTGCGAACGCCACACGGACTCTTTGGGATATGTTCCTGGAACACCTGCTGCGTGCGCTCTCATGGCTGGCTGATAAGGACGATTTTTGCTGGCGGAAGCCGCACGTCTGGTGGTGGAACCAGGGTGGGGCTTGTCCCACCTGGCCTTGTGGGATGCACGACTGCAAACCGACCTTCTTCTTGCAATGGTGTTGTCTCTGCCCTGAGAATGCACATGGAGCTGAAATAGCTGCCGGCGCTGCCTTCTGTGGCCTGGCAGGCAGCAGCCACCCTGTCGGATGCCGCCAGTGAAACTCGGGAGCTCGCTTGCTGATCGTTGCCTCAACTGCACTGCCTTGTTCACTACCCTGTTCCACCCTCAAATCATGGCTACACACAAATGCAGGGCGACCGGGAGGGGGTGTTCGACTTCTGCTGCACGGACGCGCGGCGCACGCCCGACTGGCTGCGCGCGGGGCGCACGCCCGAGGCGCTGCGCCCGCTGGCAACCTTCGGCGGTGGCAGAGACGACATCCCAGCGCCCTTCAGCGCCCTGTCCGACGAGGCCATCGAGATCCTGCGCAACCTGGATTCGCCGCGCTACCACAGTGCGTCTTTCTCAGATAATCTTCACCCATGTCATGACACTGGCAGTGAATTACGAAATCGCTCTGCTTCCGGGGTGAGCGGCTTTTCGGGACCCCTGCATGGGGCGCATCTGCCAGGCCCTTTTGCAAATCACACGAGGTGGAGATGCATAAACCTGTTTCATAATGTAGGCTGCATGCCAATTAGACTTGCTCGCCTGCAACACCTTTTCACTCGGCCGCGGAAGGCCGCATCCTGCACAACCCTCAAGAGCTGATGCCGGTCTGCCCATACCTGGGAAAAGCCATGATGGGTACCTTGTTCCACTGCAGCAGCCCACTCGTCTTGATGTGTATTTGCTCGTCCTTCCCGTAGGCGCCGCCGCTGCACAGGCGGCATTGCTGTGACGGCCCAAGCAGCCCGAAGACTGCATGAAGGCGTTAAAGGGGCAACTCAAGCCAAGACGCATCACCAGCAACCATCTTCTCGAGACCAAAGCAAGAGTCGCAGAATGACACAGAACCAGACGAAACAAGACGGAAACGCAACACGATATGACAAACAAGAGAACTGCTGAAGACGGGCGCTGCCTTGGAACAGCCAAATGTGCTTTGGCACGCACAGCTGGCGGAAGAGCCTCTCATCGAGAGCGCCTGCTGGCGGAGTGCGTGTCAAGCACATTTGGCTGTTCCAAGACAGCGCCTGTCTTCACCAGTTCTCTTGTTTGTCATACTATGATAGTATCGTGTTGCGTTTCCGTCTTGTTTCGTTTGGTTCCGTGTCATTCTGCGAGAGCGCCTGCCGGCGGAGTGGAATTTGCAATAAGCTTTTTATCCAGCTCTCCGCCTTCTGAGATGAAGCAGCGAGGTGCGACCGGCTGCAGCGGTGGGTGTGTGACCCAGCCCCTGCAGCTCATTGTGAGCAGCGGCAATATGCAGAGGGCACACGAAGAAAACTATGTGGCAGGGCAGTGCTGTGTACTGCAGCGCCCGCCACTCGAGTCGAGAGCGATGGCGTTACTGTGTGTCTGGTGGGCATGGACGTGCGGAGGGGCTGTGATGGATGACACAGCCCTCAATGCCTGCCTTCGCCAATAACGCATAGAAGACGGCGCACTACCGCAGCAGCGGCGGGTGGCAGCGCGACATTGTTGTCACCGGTTGGTTTTGCGAGCTATGCAGCGCCCGACAGACCAACGGCGGAGTTACTGCAAATTGACGACGCCTCGTGGGCCTCGCCAGCAGTGTGTCATCGAGCGACAGTGGTATTTCACAGTGGTATTTCTATTTCTTTTGCTGACTGCTGCAGAATCAGAGCCTTTGACGTGTTGCAACGTTGCCGTTGGAATCACTGCTGCCTGTGCAATATTCGGACCAGCCGATGATGTGTACCTTATATGAACAGAAGCTCCTTATTGCATGCTTAAACTTGTGTATTACATATTTGCTTGCCTTGAAATGTAAACAAACCCCGCTGCGCCGTTGCACCGTCACTGGGAGCGCACAGCGTTCTTGGTAGCCAATCAGCAAATATGCATCATAACTTGCATATATGAATTGCATGTGATCTTATGTATAAAGCCTTCGTCTAGCTTATCTGTACGATCTGGAGTTTCATCGAGGCCTGCAACAGCCGAATGCTGGCGCCGCTCAGATACAAGCGCCACTGCGGTCTTACCAGCTGATACATGGCGGTGGGTTTTCTTTAGAAAAAATCCCATGATACATCTCGACTGCAGCTGGTGTGACAAATACACCAGCCGTCTCATCCCACTGCATGGCCTGCTGTGGTGACGCGGCGCCTAGAGTCCCGCCTGTGGTGCGAGGTGCATCGCAGCACCACACAAGACTACTGCCGTCGACTGCCTGCTACCTCTTTGAATCCGTCTTCTGATTCACAGGGCGACGTGGAGGTTGTGGTGGAGGCCGCTCCTGGTTTCCAGGTCGCGCTCCGGGAAGCACGACGCGATTTCCGGAAGCGGGTGGAAGCCGCTGCCTTCCAGGCTCAGGAAGCGGAGGGCGGTCAGACCTGCCACCGCCTGCATGCACCTGCGGCAGAAGCAGACACTACCAGTATGCATAACCTGTTCAGGGTTTGGCACGGACATCAAATACCAAGGTTTCTTTAGAGTTTCGCACTGACAGGCGCCGGCACACCGGTAGGAATGCAGGGGGTGCCAGCAATCGCTCAGCAGCTATTTGAGAGTCCTGCGTGCCGATGCCAGACAGATGGACGCGATTCTGGAATGCGGTGCCATGCATGCAGAGCACAAGGCGGGCATGGAGCATCCCGCTTGACTCAATACAGCTGTGCTCGATGTCACAGCAGCAGCGTTTACAGGCACGTGCACGTGTGTTGCCAACAAGTTGTGGTCGGATCAATTCGGTCAAGCCGATGCAGAAGCTGATGCAAAAAGTGCGGAGCTCTCACGCGTGGTCGATCGAGACGATGCAGTCGGCGGTCAGGCGGGTGAGGCGCTGCAGGCCGGTCAGGTGCCAGATGCCCTCGTTGTCCAGCCCCTGCAGTCAAAGGAACAAACACTATGTAAGAAGCTGCCCAAAACTTGGGAAGGGATCGATACCTGGCAGGCCTTACGAGTCAGCTCGGAATTGCTGCAGGTGAAGCTGTGGCAAATGGAATCCCGCTTTCGTCAACAGGTGCTGGAGGATGCTGGAGCGTTTGCTGAAGGATGCTGGAGGGTTTGAAGCACTAAAGACAACATTACCTGGCGTTTTCGGGTATGTCAAGGTCGAGGAGTTACTTGGCGGCGCCGAGGAGTTCCCAGGATTGCAGCCTTGCTTATGACTCGAAAACGCTAGGCTTTTGAGACTAACTGAAACCAGCACCTGGTTATTCTCGGATATGTCCAAGGCACGCAGCTGCGTGGCGGCGCCGAGAGGGGCGAGGCGCGCGTTGGTCAGGTCACAGTCGTGAAGGTCCAGCGTCTCCAGCTGCGGCAAACGCACCAGCACCTCGACGTCTTCCTCGGCGACCTGCGCGGTAGAAAAGAAAGGGCAGTCGGCATCCTCCAGCTCGAAGCTGACAGACTCGGGTCCAGCGTCAGCAGCTGCGGCAAAGCCGCGAGCACCTCGACATCCTCCTCAGCGACCTGCGCAGTGAAAATAGAACCATCATCGGCATTGTCCAGCTCACAGTAGTCCATCATCTTCGGCATCTCCCGACTGCCACAACATGTACATGCCTGCAGCAGGATGCCTCCTCTGTAGTGAGATGCCAGCGGCAGTGAGCAAGGCTGGCGTCGTTTTGATGCTTCCTAGACGCGGACCATGACAGCCAGGTTCAACTTCGAGTAGGCAACGGGAATGGGGCAGCAAAGGCAGCAGACAAGCAGCACAAGGATCAGGACGACAGCAGAAAAGCAGCACAAGGACTAGGACGGCAGCAGAAAAGCAGCAGGCAGAAAAAAGCGGCACCTCATTGTCTGCAAGCATCAGTGTTTTCAAATTGGTGAGGTCGCCCAGGGGCTCCCAGCCGCCGTCGCCCAGGCTGTCCAGGGTGCCGGGCGATCCCGTCAGGTCCAGGAACTCGAGGCCCCTTGGCACAGGACATCAGAAATATAAGTCCTTCTGTTCCTGTAATTGGGGCAGAGCCCATCAGGTCCAGGAAATCGAGGCTCCTGAGTGCAATGCCAGGATAAGAAGAAATATCAAGGTTGCAATACGAGTAGGTAGCTCTTCGGTCAGTGAACGGCCGCCCAGGTTATGGAGGTCTTTGGGCAAGCCTACTCCAGGCATCTGAGTACACGGCAAGAAACGTAAAGATAGCAGGTCGCCAGGGAACCCAGTATTCATGAACTCGAGCTGGGAACACGACAGCCAAGCTTGGTTCCCCAGGAGAGTCTGTTTGGGGCGTGCGTCATCAGCAATGCTTCATTCAGTGTCTGCATCAAACACCAGAACTGGAAGAATTGTGACAATCATCATGTACGGTGTGAACCTCGTACCGCAGCTGCGCCAGCGCGTCGAGGCCGTCGTCCGTCAGCGATACGCATCGCAGCAGCTCCAGGCGCCGGATGCCGCCCAGGGCGGCAAAGAGGGACACGCACACGCTGGTGACAGCACACGGCTCGCGTCAAAGCCACACTACTAGTGCACTATGGAAGTGAGTAAGGCGTTTAATGCACATGAGCACAGCTTCCTGAGCCATGTATGCAGAGGTCACTAGGTTCAACCATGGACACCAGAGTTCCCGATGGGTGCCCAAATGTGGAATAGGCCATGCATACAGGGGCCAGCAGCCATCATGTTGACTGCATGCGGAAAGTGCAAATGCAGCGGCCGCACCGGTCCGACAGCTCGCTGCAGTTGGAAATGTGCAGCGACGTGAGGCCACCGAGCACCGGCAGCAGCGCCGGCGCCAGCTCTCGGTCAAAGTCCACCATCTCGGAGAAGGCGACGTCCTGCAGGACCAGCCCCGCCAGGCGGGAGCAGCCGCGCAGGACCTCGACAGTGGCAAAGTCCTCCTGCATGCATGCATGCGACGCCGCTGTGGGGTTTCAGGGTTTGTGGGGCAAGCAGCTGTCCGGGCTCTTGAGTCGCAAGCAGACATCGCCGGTGAGATGGCGGAGCAAGGGAAGGCACTGCGCTCCTGCTCAAGCAGTAGTAGGTAGTGACATGTGTGATGTTGCTTGCACATGGCTCACCGCAGGATATTCCAGCTCGAGGTGCGTCAGGGCCACGAGCGTCGACAGAGGAGTGCGGCAGCCAGAGACCTGGAGCTCCAGTCCCTTGAGACCGGTCATTGCCGCCAGCACCGGCTCGCCGAGCTCTGCACGGCAGTCGCTGCAGAGTTAGTCATCGTTTGCAGAGATAAATTCACAAAGGCTTCTGCATGCAGGGTACGATCTTTCTGGAGGAGGACTTTGTCATTAAAATCCATAAACTGCGCTCAGGAAGCACAACAGGACTCTCCAGCAGGCTGAACTCATCGCGATGCATTGGAATCCCAGGAAAAAAGAGAAGTGAGGACAGGGACACCAGGGGAGCCACATGAAGGAACCAGGGAACATGCCTGCCTGCCTCCCCGGCAGATAGATGCCCAACTGCCGCAGGTTGGTCAGGCGCGACAGGTGGCTGACCAGTGCATCATCCATGCCCGAGCCGAGCAGGGCCAGGCGGGTCAGGTTGCCCATCTGCAGCAGCTCCGCAGGGCAGGCGACTGCGCGACCCAGTCTGGTGAGCTTGAGGGAGCGCAGGCGCGGCGCCAGCGGAACGACTAGGCCTCGGATGCCTGCTCGCACAGCAGCAGTGCAGCAAACTCAGGACAATGCATGAGGCGAGCGGGAGAGAGGGATGGCACAGGGTTACGGTTGCTGCATGCATGCATGCGCGCCGCGTATCAGTACGGCATTGCCAGCATGGACTGAGACTCCTGGTGCATGCGCACAACGGCATTGATGCATCAGCCAGCCGGAATAACAGCCACCTGCGGGCGTGACGGCGGTGTTGCTCAGGTCCAGCGATTCCATCAACGTCAGCATGGCCACAGCCGCCACAGCGGCGTCGCCAAAGCCGGGGCCGCAGGCTGCGACGCTCAGCGACGTCAGCCGGGCGGCCAGCGGCGCGACGGCGAGCGCAGGCACGCCGGCGGCCCACAGCCAGCCGCAGCCGCGTGTGGAGAGCTGCGTCAGGTTGGGCAGCGCGGCGATGTCTGCCAGGATGCCGAGTGCAGCTGCGTTGCCCTTGTAGCTGCGGCACAATCGAAGGCAAGAAAGTAAACTTGCAGAAGGGCCTAGGGAAAGATTGCTACTGAGGCCATTGCTGGACCAGCACGTCAGGCATGCCCTTGGCAGCATTGACAGGACTTCACCATGGCCCACAACAGAGCACAACAGCTGCCGTCACAACAGATGCCGTGGCCACTTGATGCATGCAAAGCAGGTTGGGCGCTGCCACGTCGTCTCACTGCCGTGCCAACACATACAACGGTGATATTGTGGTGACGCGCACCGCCAATCGTCCAGCGTGAGGCTGGACACGCTGGGAATCTTGGCAGGCAGCTGCTTCAGCACCGCTGGCTCGAGCCACCCGGAGCTACCCGCAAAGGCGAGGTCCAGCTGCTGCAGCCGCGGGAAGGTGCAGCCTGGGCAGCAGTGCCGCAGCAGCTGCATCCTGTAGGGCTTGAGTCGGGTCGTCAGGGCGTTGACGGCGGCGCGCCAGTCTGTGTTGACGGTGCGGAGGGCTGCGGAACGACCGGGCGGCTCGTCCCTGCGGTAGAGGACCACCATTCTCACAAGTTGTTGATGTGTGTTTATTCGAGCACAGGCAGATCTGCTGCGCCGGCGGGCTGGTGAAACAGCCTCTGACAATGTGGCGCCGTCGCATTGACGAGAACAAAGTGCTGTGGGTCAGCAAGAGAAGGCATGGCTGCAGAGGCTGTCTTGGCTGCTGTACAGCATGTGTGCACCTGAGAGTGACCCCCAGGATGCGGACCAGTACGTCGGATGGAAGGTGCTTCATTTCCACAGCGTCGGCCTCAGCCTGCAGCAGCATCACACTTTCCTCGTGACGTGTGGTGACACTTGGTGAAAAGAAAGGATTGCTGTGGCCAGCAGGCCTTGCGCGATGCAACCATTCGACCAGAGAGGCATAATTTCCCTTGGACCTGCTGTCTGCCAGCGTGTGCGTGCCACTGCTTAAATAACTGCGACCGCAGGCAGGGCCAGCCTCAACCAGCCCTTCAGCTCAAGGGCGAAAGAACGGTGCTGCCGCGGCAGCAGAGACAGGAACCCTGTATGAAAAGTTGTGGTCTGGGCACGCACCTCTTTCTTTCCTTCCGCAGCACCCGCTGCAGCCGCTTGTGTCTTTGCAGCCATCAGGTGCCACCAGTGGTGCCGATGTAACGCGCTGCCCAAAGCGCTGATGCTAGAACAGTATCGCGCACAAGATGCAATGTGACAGAAAGGAACAGCGAGACCGCTTCGAGAAGGCCCACCCCACGAGTGATCCAAAACCCTCAGAGGGCCGTCCCAGGGTTGGATTGAGCGCCAGTGTTTAAGTCGGCGGCAGATGCAGCACACGGCTGCTTCTGTTCATCGGTGGTGGTGCCATCGGTGTTGGAGACTCCATTGAACGCCAAATATTTTCTGTAATTCAGCAGTGTGTGCAACTCTCGTTCAACAGTTCCGGCGATGTACAGCCTGAGCTCCATGTTGGTCATCTGTATTGAGTTGTCAGAAAATCGGCACATGATGCGCGCCACACATGCAGGTTCAAAAAGATATCACCAAAAACTATCAGATGCGGCGTTGACCGCAGTCCACCCAGAAAACAGGCTCAGGCTTGCAATACATCGCAGCTTAAGTCGCTATCGCCATCAACAGCGATGCCCCTGTGCAGATTTTGCACTTCGTTCCTCGCACACCGTCGCTGCTGTTGCAGCAGGTGGCCATGGCACGCTGCTGTTGCAGCAGGTGGCCATGGCACACTGTGCCAGCAGCAGTGGCACTGCTGCGGCAGGAGGATTCTGTTCGCAGTGTCATGCATTGATCGACCGATGTTGCATCACCGCTTGGCGGCAGGTAATAACACGGGCCACACGATAACTCTATGTATCTATCGGCCTCAGGCTCCGACTGGAAGGAGGGCCATCTTCCAGTCGGAGCCGAGCGCAAAATTGCTCCAGCGCCGCGGCGTTGTGGCACCGGTTGGTCCTCTTCTCCTGGTGGTCAGGATTCGGATTCAGATGGTCTTGCCACCTGCAATGCAAATCAAGTCGGGCATCAAATCCGGCGGGACAACAGCAGCAATTTGAAGTAGGGACAACATCTGTCTGACATCTCACCGCAGCAGGCAGCGCATGCTGCGGCACAGGGTGCTGCAGAATTATGTGCAGCAGTATGGTAGCGGTATATGGTATATGGTATATGGTACATTAGGGCCGCAGCCAATGCGCGCTTGCAGCGTGTTCTGTGTTCGGTTGCAGGAAACCTTTGACGCGACGGCAGCCTTTACGACCAGAGTAAGAGCGCACCGCTTACGGCAGGATTTGCCGCCACGGCCAGGCATCTGCTTTCCGATTGCTCCCAGAAGGAGTGGTCGTCACCGCACGCCCAGCAGGAGGCTTGCACACGCCGTGATTCACTATGTGAGGCGGCTTCAAGACCTCCGGAAGCCTTTGCAGCAGAGCCAGGCTCGTGAAGGTTGATGTTGGCCGCCCGTCCTTTACCGGCGGTTCACTGAAGGCCGGCAGGCACTGTCCCCACACCATCGGAAACGCAACCGCGGTGCAGGCTGGGCACATTGTACTCAGGCAGGCAGGTAGGGTTGGTCGGGGTGAAGCACGTTCTGGCGCAGTCCCAGTAATGCAAAACCGCTCTTCGGAAGGAGGCCAGCTCCGAGGGTCGTAAGGCACAAGAGTCAGAGACAGATAGCGCATCGCTCATCGGCATGAGTGAGGCTGGAACAGTGTAATCCCTCTCCGCCTTGATGGAATGTCCCGCGACAGATGTAGTCGGCAGCGCTTTACCTGCCTGTTTGATCTGGCGGTGCCGCCGTGCATGCGTCAGCTGGTGTGGGGAGGGGACAGAATGATGATTGCTGAATTCATGTCGGCTTGCTTGGGGAGGGTCTCATCGGCTCATCTGCTCAGTGAGTGTCATCAACAGTCTGCGACATGATGACACTGGATGGTTTATTGGTGATTTGATGCCTTATCAGCCGGAGTGAGGCTGGCGTGTGTCATCTATCTATCTATCTCTCTCTCTCAGGCATATACATAATGATGTGCACCTAACGGCCCTCCGAAAGCTAGTTTTACTGGAGGCAGGCAGGGCATGTATGCAGCGCAAAACAGGAAGGAAGGCTGGTCCCGTGTAGAGTGGAGAAGTTTACAGCAAAGTCAAAGAAATCCTAGAATACAAACCCCTATTTGCGGCTCCAAAAACAGTGCTCAGTTGCGGCACACAGTAAAAGGGTGCGGCAAATAGTGGCTGGCTGGCTACATCTACTGCACTGACAATACCAGATGCATTCTGGGTACAACAAACCCAGTACAACTTACGCGTGTCCCAAGCTTTAAGGTCTAAGCCGGCTTGCATATGCGACGTCAGATCGCAGGGCGGTCGGCTGGCACAGAAGGGTATCGGGGGTGCCTCAGAGGATCAGGCACCCTTAGTACTGACGGCGCCGCGCAGCCGCTGCACGAGGCTGTGGAGGCCGCTGTACAATCTGCCCACCGCCTCGAGCAGCAGCCGCCACTTGGCGACTTAATTTCCGCCTGCAACAGTGTGGCGCAGCTGCTGCGCCAGGCTGCGGAGGGCGCCGCTCGACTGGCGCGCCGCCTTGGGGAGCGGCCGCCACTTTGTGAAGTCCGGCTGCGCCACCAGCGCCACTGCACAGCAGCGAACACTTTCATTGACATTCATTTCCACGTTCACACTGTAAGGCATGTCACATTTGGTAGTCTTTGGTGCACACTTTGTAAAGTCCGGCTGCGGCGCACGCAACACTGCTGCTGTTCATTGACATCCAGAAGCCCATCGAATACCACCATGCGACAATGAACGCGCATGAAGCTCCAGGTTTTTTCATCAACTTGGCGTGCTGCTGGTCACGGGCAGCACGATTCCCGCTCCAGAATGACTGCAGTGCATTGAGTGTGCAGAAACATCAAAACCCAATGATTGGGGACCGGGGATCAGGAGCCAAGGGCCAGCATGCCAATGTCCGCACCTAAAGGCTGCGCCGGCGCAGACTCCACCTCCAGAAGAACGAGGTCGTTGTTCCCACCCCGCAGCAGCGGCCCTGCATGAGGCACTGGGCGATGCGTCACAAGCACGGTCTGCAGAGAGGCATGCTGCAGGCAGCTTCTGCAGTGCCAGGGAGGTGAGCCTACAGCGCTGCCGGCCCGGGCACAGGGTGCACGTGCAGCATCACTGATCGACACACAGCGTCTGCTGCAGCAGCTCGAGCACACAACACAATGCAGCCAGGATATCTTGCTGGAACCCTAGCACTCATCTTGGACGCACAGCGACTGCTGCGGACCCAGCAGCGGCATGAGTTGTGCGAAACCAAGACTGGGACTCGCAAAAATACATGCAGATCCTTACCTGGGATGTACAGCTTCTGTGGTGTGGCCCGACTGCCATGGCTAGTTTCACATCTCACAGGGCGGCACACATAATCCTCACCAGGGATGTAGAGTGTCTGCTGCGGCCCCTGTGACGGCCAGTACCAGCCCAGGTTGAAGCCGTTGACAAAGGCCAGCCCCTTGGTGAATCCGGGCATCGCCAGGAAGGTGTCCGGCGGGTGGTCGCCGCCGCCGAGGAGGTTGGCAGACGCCGCGAAGGTGCCCCTGGATACAGCGGGAGCAAGCATCGAAATGCAGGTCAGAGCTTGCCAGAAACGTGTCCGGCGGGTGATCGCCGCCGCCCAGCAGGTTTGCGGCCGCCGATAAGCTGCCCCTGCAGCAGCAGTCATACAAGTTCAGCGCTGAAGATCAAGTGAAGCCAGGGTGCCAGAACGGTGTCCGGCGGCCGGTCGCGGGCGCCCAGCATTTCCCTGGACAGCGGGAAAGGGAGACGGAAACGAGAAATGCCTTCCAGGTGATGACTGCTGATCCGTTATCGGTCTCACCATTGCTGACACTGCCAGCGCGGGTGGGCTTTGTTGCTCAGCAGTTCTGTGAAAGGCGGAATTGTGCTAGCCGAAATCTAAGTCTGAGAATGGCATCAGCGCTCATCTGCCATTGAGTAAGCTCGTGCACGTTCAATGCCCGCAGCCCAGGCCTTTCCATACTCTACAAGCCATTTGTGCAGGATCCACCTGGTCTGCCAAAGTCTGACAGGGGACAGTTGCGGCGCACCTGAAGAAAGTGGGGCCACGGTTTAGCACCCGCGCTGCGCCCGCGCCGTCCACAGCCGCTGCTGCCACCGCCGCCGCCACCGGAAGCTGCTCAACAGCTGTTGCCGGCTGCCGGTTGGCGGCAATGACCGCCTGCTGCGCCGCCGCCTGCCGCACCGGCGCCGCCTGCCGCGCCGGCGCCGCCTGCCGCGCCGGCGCCGCCTGCCAACCAGCCGCCGCCAGGTCGTCGAACTGGATGGGCGACAAGTCCTCCAGCTGCATCGGGAACACGCGCCAGCCGCGCAGCGCCTGGCCTGTGCAGCAGAAGCAAGCTGCTGTGGGAAAGATGCACGAAAAGTAGCTTGAACATTCACTGATGACAAGTCCTCCAATTGGAAAGGGATTGTGCCTCTGCGCTACAGGCGGGGCAAGGTGAGGGAGTCGTGCAGTACTCTGGTGCGGCATGGAAAGACGCAGATACGACACCACACGGGGTCTACCAACGAAAATGGCCAGGGCAGCGAGGGCAAGACGAAAGAGGCTATATATTTCAGAGTGTACAAGCCTTGCTGAGGGGTTCAGAGCTGAATTGGATCGAAGAGCGATTACAGTAGGTAATGGTGGCCCACATGGCCGTTGCTGCCTGGACTTCAACCATACAAGTCTGATCCAGCAATTCTGAAAGCCTCACATGCACCAGCGAGCCTGCCTGCTGCGAAGGGTTCCACGAGTTCCTAGTGATACACGTGTCCTGCTACGTAGAACTTTCATGCGCATGGATGCGCACAGACAGGGACGCCACTGCCGGCCAAGCCGCAGCATGGCAACTTTTGCAGCGGCAGTGCCGCGCGGCTTCACAGCAGGGTTTACAGACGGCATCGCCCGGTGCCAAGACTCAGAACTGCGTGTAGCCGGCAGCCATCGGCGCAGCTGCCGCAGCGATGCATTCTCCTGGAGCATCTATTTCCACCCGCAGAAGCTGCTAACGGCCCTTCAGCTCTGCCAGGCGTTTTGTGAGGTCGCTGTCTGCATCCACTGCGGCGCCGGGCGCTTTCTGCGCCGGCGCCGTTGCCGCGCTGGGCAACCCCAAGCTAACCTCCAGGCCATGCTCGTCCTGCAGAGCGCAGGTTTAGGGTTTCCGCCTTTTCCGCCTGAGGTTTGCTGACTGCTCTGAGGCTGCTGCTGCACACGTGTCCAGCGACAGCAGAGCATTTACTGGGCATGCACAAGTGTTGCATGACTGCAGAGCGCCAGAGCGGGCCATGCAGCAGGATCAGCCATGTCGCTGCCATCAGAAGATCAGAAGCTGGCGCAGTACAGGAGGTTTCAGCTTCATGCCGACCGGCCGGCATGCAGCGAGCCTCACCGCGACTTGCTGCATGAGCAGGTTGACATCGTCCTCGGGCGTCGACAGCGTCGCCTGGTTGGACATCGCGCCCTCCACAAACTCCGACTGGACATCCAGGTTTTCAAACTGCCGCTCGAACTGGTCCATCGTCTCTGCCATTTTCTCCAGGTTGTTGCCCGCCAGCGAGCGGTCCAGCGCGCCGACGATGTTAACCATCGAGCGGTTCACCGTCTGCATCTTGGCCTATAGCAGCCCAGCGAAGGCTTCAAAGCTTTGCGGCCATCGCACCAGCGTGGCAGTGACATCGCTGCTTGCGCCGGAGGTGCCATCAATTATGCAAATTGATGGCACCTCACGGTCAGGGGCTGCAAGCTGGTGCAGGGTCCCAGCATAGCGTCGGCACACACAAGCAAGATGGTGCCAGAGGAACTTTTGCTCGCAAAACGGTTTACTGATGACGATGCTTTGCTGTAGTACTCGGCGCAACACACCTGCGTGTCTAGCCGGCTGACAACGGCGTCGAGGCGGCTGCCCAGGCGCAAATAGTTCAGCGCCTCCGTCTTCTTCCTGATGGCATTCTGCGGGCGTATTGTGCCAACTGTGACGTGCATCCTTGTCTCAGTGCGTGCAGCTTCACCTCAACCACTCGACCTGTGGCTTGCAGAGGGACAACTCATGCGCAGTGACGCTGCCAGTACCTGAGCGTATATCTTTGCGCCCTCAATGTTGCCATTCTGAATGGCCTTCTTGACCTTTGGGATTCACACTGCCACAGATCAGCGAGAGGCACTGGCACCAAAGGGTGGGTTTCTCAGCGCATGGGTGCGGGCGCGGCAGTGCGGTCTTGACCGCAGGTTGTCGGCGCACGGCGCCAGCCGCAGCAAGATGCAACCAGGACATCGGAAATTGGCTGCCCCACCTTGAGTTTTTCAGTCTTCTCATCCTTCTCAGCCTTCTTAGAGGCCCTCACAAGCTGCTTTGACGTGAATTTCAGGTTGAAGATCTGGTCCATGAGCCGCCGGTCGCTCATGCTGACTCGCTGATAGTGTTTGTATCAGCAAGGCGATCGAGAGGAGACCAGTGCGCGTCTGCTGTGATGTCAATGCCAAGCTGACCAGACCTGGTGATGAACACGCCCTTGCAAGGGTCAGCAATGTGACTGAGACTTGAGCTGTGGGTGACTTAGGTATCGTCTACATCAAAACAGACCAGCCACACGTCGCTTAAGGAGGAGGAACCCGAGCAGGTATGGACAGCGAATCGCAGTGAATCCGGTCAATCCCACTGGTGGGTTGCTGCGAGTGGCTGTGCAGTAGCTCGGACTGTAGACGCACGATGGCAGTTGAAGCCCACAAGGTGCAAATGAATTGTCGCGGCTGTGGTGACTTTTTCGGAAAGGATTCCGGAACATTGTGCCCACGTGCCTGATCTTGTTGCTTGTTTGCCTTTCTCCTCGATCTCACAGCAAACAAAATTATCTCGTTCAGCTTGATTTTGTAGCTACGGGTCGCAACCATGGCGTTCTCAAGCCTGCAGCACACGAATCCGTCGACTCCGACATCAGTGACTTCAGCCCAGGTGCAGCGGCCGAGCTGCCCGCTGCGCCCATGCCGACCATCGTCGCCGTCAGCTCTGGCGCGATGGGCAGCGTTTGCGCCGCTCGCGGCGACGGGCAGCTGCCGAGCGGCGCCGTTCACATCCGGCAACGTGCAGGCGCCGCAGCGGCGCGCACGGTGCTTCACAGCGGCCTCAGAGGGCGTGTCAGGCGGCAGCAGCGACGGCGGCAGCGACCCGAAGCTGGCCGCCGACGCGATCGCTGCGGGGCTGCAGGCGTATCAGAGCGGCGACCATGACGTCGCTTTGGACCTTTTCCAGCGTGCACTCAGTTTGCCCGGCACCGGCCTGAAGCGGTACAGGTGGGCCTGGCGGTAGCTTTCGAGGAATTTGAGTAGGGTGACATCAGAATATTCTGATCGGGCCATGCCGCAGGCCACGCTGCTTTGCATGCCATGAGACAGAATGCATTTTGCGGCATGTGCGATGAGCAGCAGGTTTCACCGCAGATTGGTTCTGACTCAGGGACAAGCCCAGGGAGGCGAGCGAGGAGGAGCGGCAGGCTGCGCTGTACAACACAGCCTGCTGCCTCGGCGCCATGGGCGAAACCCAGGTGCGGCGCAAGCAGAAAGGGGAATGACCTGGGCAGCAAAAGAGTCTGCTTGCCGTCGCATCTGCTGCGAGCTGCTCAGCCGCAAGCCCTATACTGCCTGAACACGCGGACGGCTCTGCTGGCACGTCGCGGCTGGCAAGGTGCGCAGTGATCCATGTGAACCTATGATTCATGGTCAAATCGCAGGACGGCCTGAAGGCGATTGCAGGCGCACTCGAGGCAGGGTACACCGACTACCAGCAGCTGCGGCGGGATCCGGACCTGGCGCCGCTGCGGGACAATGACAAGTTCGAGGGACTGCTGAGGCGCTTTGAGCCGGGCGGCGGCTTCCTGGGCACGCTGCTCAAGGGCTTCGGCAACTAGAACATGTAACATTAGGTTTTGAACCGATTTTGGTATGTGCGCGAACCGCGAAACGGATTGGGGTGGTGTTGATCGGCATGTATCGCGCCTACCAAGCAACATCACCATCGAGCATGGCCCTGAGCAGTGTGACGCCAGGATTCATTCTCGAAGCCATGCATCCGAGAGCTCACCCGGATTCGGAGCCATTCCCAAGCCGCTTTCTAGGGTTTTCAAGTCGCGCGCGAGAAAGAGTGAACAAGGGGAAAGAGGGGCGTGCACGCACCGTTCATGGTGACGTTGGGCGACTGCAGGCCCTTGGTGTCCCACACGCACCCAAAGTTGAAACGGCCTGCACATGTGGAAGGGTGCAACACTCAGAAGCAGCGGCATCTATCTTTGCATATTGTGCCAGGGTGAGCCAAACAGCCGCAGCAGCGGCAAGCTGCAGCGACCAGCGCCAGCAATCACAAAGACGCATTCAAAAAGCGCATGATGAAACTGTGTACTGTTTCGCACCCAGCGCGTGCACCACGATGTCCAGCGTCGACGCTCCGTCGTTCCTGATGGCGGCCCCGCTGGCGGCGGCAAAGCTCAGCGTGGCATGGTGGTCCCGGTCCAGCTGCCCCACCCGCTCACCGTCAATGTACACCTGCATAAAACACGAAATTCTGTATTCAAGCCAACTCGATGCCCGGACGGGGCATGGCAGCGGAGCTTGAGCGGGACACATGCCGTTCTCATGCATGTGTTGCAGTTCACGTGCCAGGACAGAGCCAGCCAGGACACATGCCAGGACAAAGCAAGCCAGGAAGCATGTCCAACAGGACAAGTCAGTTGATGACACCACAGCGAAAAGCCGCCGGCATGCGTGCTCCAGAATGCCAGAGCCCCACCTGAGCGTAGTCGTGCGGCACCAAGCCAAGGTCCAGCTGATTTGTCGCGTCCGTGTGCAGCGTGCCGTTCTCCAGCTGCTTGCGGTACACAATGAAGCCGCCCCTGCAGTGCACAAATCAACACGACTGCAGAGCATGAATGTAGGAGATACACTACCAAAGCTGTGGTGTCCGCGTGCAGCTTGCCATTTTCCAGCTGCTGTGCGGCACACAATGAAGCCGCCCAGCGGTGCAGCACGGCACGATTCTTTTGTCAATGTTTGGCTCACTATATTCAACTGTTACACCAAGTGCAGCGTGCTGTCCTCCAGCGCATATGAAATACAATGAAGCCGCCCCTGCAGCGCCGCATGAAAAGAAGAGGGTTTACGCCAAGGCTGTAATGAGGGTCGCGACAATTCGAAACTAGCAGATTGAAGCCGACCCTGCAGCGTGACGTGACACAACATTGCGGAAAGCTTTGTGGCAGATTCTGTCGTGCAATGCCATTGTTACCTTGTTGCAGCCTCACTTAGGCAGGCCGATTAGGGTTTTGAATGACAGACAACAGCACGCCAAAGATTGCTGCCACACCTCTGCCCGTACTCCTCCATGATGTCTGGCTCTTCCGTGTCGACCGCCGCGCCGCTGGCCAGGCCGTCAAGGTTGTCCAGCAGCAGCGCCGACTCCGTCAAGGTGACAGCGCCGTAGGCCGCGATGCGCGGCGGAGGCTGCCGCGGAGACGGCTCCACCCCCGTGTGCTCCGCAATGGCCGCCCGAATCATCTGCAGAGCAGTGCAGACACTGTGATCGGCGGACCCAGGATGTTGGATCTTTCGCGCTACAGGCGGCGATTCGACGCCCATGTGCTCTGCAACGGCCGCCGCATGACGTGAATACCTGTGGGAACAAGTTGGAACCGGACGAGCAGCTCGTCATGTGTGCACAGCCCTCCTGGCTGCACAGCGGTGCAGCGCCCCACAAGCAGTTATTGCAGCACAGCTCGACCTGACACTCAAGCTTTAGGCGCTGTTTCGGATCAATCGGATCAAGATCACGCACCTCGAATTTGTTGTCGCCGCCGATGCCGGGCTGTCCGGTGGAGCCCGCCTCGCTGATGGGACAGTCGTAGTCGTAGCTGGTGATGTGCGGCATGAACTGCGCGCCCACATTTGCGCCTGTGGAGAGGACACGGACACGAGTTCGAACTCGATAACTGAATTCTCACCAAGCTGTCAACGTGCGCCATGAACTCTGCGCCCACATTTGCGCCTGCACGCAGGTGACAAATGACGCAGCTGACAAATGACACTGCTGCATGCCAGCGGGCTCAATGATTCATCTGTGTGGACACAAAGTAATTTGATGTATATGAAACAACATGACTTGTATGATCCTGTACCTGCCCAGAAGCCAAAGTTGGTGCCGCCATGCGCCATGTAGAAGTTGACGGACCCAGTGTTTCCAGCGTATGATAGGATGCCCTGCAGCAGCAGCAGAAGGCCCTTGGACGATGGGGCTTTGTCGCTCACGAATGCCACAATCGATGTAGTGCATAGCGCAGGTGTGTGCACAATGTAGCTCGTGGATGTGCCGCTGGTGAAGCAAACGAATCTGCTAGCGTGTGTCTGCGAGCTGCACGACAACTCAGCACCAGCCATACCTTGAGAGTCGTCACCATACTCGAGGCGCTGGTGTTCGCCATGCCTTCGCCCCAGTGCGTAAGCCACCCCGTGCTGCAAAGCGGGTCCGCATGGGAAACAGTCGTTCAGCACACGCAACCGCGTAACCACATGGTGCTGAAGCGTTCGACAGGTGAAACGGGCAACAACCAGACAACTGGCTCAGAAAGAATGGTCATCATTCTGGCGAGCTTTCCGAGTGTAGAAATAGAGAGATACTTACTAGTACTCGCTGCAGAAGGGTGGCGACTTGCCGCTCGGGTTCATCACCTTTTGCGCCAGGAACGCCACATGCAACTGCAGCAACGAGTTTTTGCAGAGCCATCAGCATCAATTTGTGGGTCGGCATGTGCATCGAGACATGTTGAGCGGCACCTCCGACATGCCTGATTGCGATGCGCGAGGAAGGAGAGTCACAGTTATGCGACCAAGGCAGGAGCGACACGCTCGGTGCATCACGCACCTCGAACCAGCCTGCGCCAAAGTCGACCACCCTGCGCGACACACAAGGCAGCTTGAACAGCTGTCCCCAAACTGCCACCCGGCAACTATTTGCATGCATTTCTGGATGAGAAACCATATATATTTGTATGCACTCATCTACACGCACGTGAAGACTTCGTCCCCGTACAGGGAGCCCCTGGGCGTCATGGCCGGCGGGTCGGTGGTGTACAGAATCGTATCGTTGCCCAGGTGCCTCCGTGCAGTCGCCACCAGGTGCCGCAGGTAGGGCTTTGCCGTGCCGGTGCTGCAGAAGCCCAATTCGTTCTCCACCTGCCGCCGCAGCCATGAGGTTCAACCCTGCAGCCTTGCTTACCCCTGGGCTGCAATGCTTAACCAGAGTTGCAGCTGAAGGAACAGCTGCAAGGCTGCAGAGGGAATCCCGAATGCAAGGCCAGTGCCCTGGGTCTACACTGTTTATCATGTGGTTTATTATGGATTATTGTGGTGCTGTGCGGTGTGCTTCGGCATGCTGCTTCTGTGCTGCAACTGATTTTTAGATCACATTCTTGAAAAGTTGTCGGGATTCTGCTGCGAAATTAAGCATTTGACTGACCTGCACCATAACGATCGGGCCGCCGCTCTGGTACAGCAGCGGCCGCATGCGCGGCAGCAGCACGCCCCACCACGCGTCCACTGCCGCGAGGTAATCTGGGTCGGTCGACCTCAGCTGCATGGTGCGCCCACCCTTCACCTGTGCAAGCGCAAATTGATGCATCAGGCATTGAACTCAATTGAGCGAGATTGTTGTTGCGTCATTCGTGCGGCAGTGGTGCGACAGCACATCCCACCAGGCATCCGTAGCTGCCAAGTAAACGGAGCCATTGGCAGAACACGCTTTGGCAGATATACGCCTGCCGCTCTTAATCTCTCCACGCTCACCTTGGAACGGCGCCAACCAGGCAGTGAAACCCTTGCTAGTGAAGCTCACCTTGGAGGAGGCCAGCCAGGCGGGGAAGCCGCCAAAGTCCCACTCGCCACAGATGTATGGCCCCGGCCGCAACAGCACCAGCAGGTCCAGCTCCTGCGCCTGCGGTTGATGGCAGAATGCAAGTTGCAATTGCCTTTTGAGATCAATTGCAGCTTGAGATCAATTGCCTTGCAATCTGAGTTTCAATGCAAATTCTAGATAGCACTGAATTCTCAACGTTGATCCTGTGTCAACTCCGGCGGTGCTGCTTGAAATGATCAGATGCGATCGCTTTGGGGATTGATTCACAACACACCAGTCGGACGAAACCCTCCAGGTCAGCGAAGCCATCCCAGCTGTAGTTTCCAGGCTTGGGCTCGTGCAGGTTCCACGGCACGTACACCTGCGTAGTCGCCCGAGGACAGGTGGGCGCATGAAACGCACTGCTTGCAGAATCCGTCGGCTTGACATGTGTGGAGCTTGGGTAATTCAGTGTGATTGTGTCTGTGACTGCAGGTCTGGTTATGCATGAGCAAGAGGCAGCCGGGATCCTGGCCGCTGTTACACACTTTGTATCCTACTAGATGGCTCAGAACACGATACTTAAAGATCACTGCACTTGCCTGAATGGCGTTCAGGCCCATGGACTTCACACGCAGCAATCGGTCGCGCCAGTATGCGGGGTGGATGCGGTTGTAGTGGATACTGCGCATTCGCACACTCAGAGTGTCATACATTGAATCTCGAGACTTGCGTTGTATTCAGATGTCACGCAGGAGCGCTGCTCACCTGCCGGAGATGAGCTGCAGGGGGATGCCATCCTTGACAAATTTGTCATGGGCGATGGTGAATGTTCCGCCGCCGCTCTCGTTAGACTGTGACAAAGGCGTCTTGGTGACTGATGCGTACCCCAGCACGACAATGCCGGCAATCAGCAGCAGCGTCCATGCAGCGCGAGTCTTCCGAGACGATTTTTTCTGAGTCACATGTGCTTCGCGCAGCAGCGGCTCTTGCGAAGAACCTTCCGGACGCATGGTGTAGAACAGGTTATAATGTACATTGGCAAGTTTGAGCTGTGCTGAAGTGGGCTGCACCTCGAGCAACCGAGAAATTGCTTGCGTGGCAGGAAAGCTGCTTCCAACCACCCAACCTCTTGACGCAGCCAAGGGGAGGTCCCCTTGAACGCAGCTGGCGATGCTGCACTGTTTCGCCATTTGTTGAGGCTATTGCATTAGACTGTAACTGCGCGGCCGATCGATTCTGACGTTGAGGAAATCGACATCCAACTCCGAATTCACCAGAGCTTGCGAGCTGTGCACGATCTGCGATCGACGAGACCAATTGAGATGGTTGTGTGTACTGATTGCTCGTACACACAACCATCTCAATACTCAATCAGATATATCTGATATGCACCTTGCTGCTGACGGCATTTTGGCGCTGCAACACGGCGCCAGGTGAGATCTCTCATTTGATGCATTTGTGGCAGTACTGGTGCGTGTCGCATCATGTCCTGCTCGTCCTCCATTCCTGGAAGAGTGCGCTGACTCGTGGCGCATCTCGGGCGACTGCAGGGCGCGATGCCTGAGCGGCGCCGTCAGATCCGTAACCTGCCAGTCGCAGTCCAGCGCCATCCGTTCAGGGCAGCCTCGCAGTACAGAGCTGTTTGCATCTGGCAGGCTGACAAGGTGCGCAGCATGCACGCACCCGGAATGCTCTGTAGACATCGGTGCTGCATGCCGGTCACCCTGTCAGAGGCACCGGTGACAATCATTGTGGCGATCATTTCTGCACGCACTGCAGGCAGCAGTCGGCGCAGTCGCTGGCGACTCTCGCAAGCGAGCTGCAGCGGCCGGTCAGGCTCGAATCCTCCCCGGAGCTGAAAAGCAAGCCGGGGCGGGACGAAAGGTCGGAGCCTGAAGCTGCGGAGGTCCCCTGGAATAAAGCCACGGAGGCGAGTCGGCAAAGCGCAAATTGAGTCAGTCTCATTGCTTTGACGCGCTGTGGGGTGAAGCTGCAGTCTTCCCGTGGCACAAAGTCGCGGAGCGGACCTGTGGTGCAGCAGCATGTTCACAAGCACTCTGGGGTGGAGGCTTCATGAGAGCACCCACATGCCAGCGCAGGAGTATCCACTCCTGGCTGCAGCACTCCGGTCTTCAGCCCGCAACGCAGATGCTGCATCTGCCTGCCTGCATCTGTGTTGAGTGTCCACTGCCCAGCGACTCGAGATCTTGTCCTGGCCGCAGCGGGCGGTGATGCACTTTTGGACGACGCGCGGCGCGCTCGTAGACGAGGCCCTGTGGGCGGCGCCGCGGCAGGCGGCGGAGCAGCAGGCCCTGCGCGGCAAGCTGCGGCGGTGGGCTGCCAGCAGCGAGCGTCACCGCGACGTCCAGTTCCTCGAGCCGTAAGCGCCTGCACATTCCTCAGTGCTGACGACCGATGCAAACATGCAAAGCTGCGGCAGTGGGCCGCCAGCAGCGAGCGCCATGCAACGTCCATTTTTTTGGAGCTTTTGAGTGCACAGCGACAACTGAATGAAGACACGGCGGTTGCCAGAATCGGAGTGAGGCTACCAGCAACGCTCCGCTACACAGCAATGACTCTTGCCGCTTTTGCCAGCACTGCTGCACTTCGTGTTAACGTGGCCATCACTGGATGGGCTGCTGGACACACAAGCCTGAGCCACACCAGCATCCGATGGAGTTTGGAACCTGGATATCTGCAGTCACAGCCTCAGAATATGAACATGGTAAGGCAGCCTGTGCCAAAAGAAAGCCTTTGCGACTGCTCCAGTACCTTGCCAGCTGGGACGCGGCAGCAGTGGCGAAATCAACTGCATGGTCGAACAGCCTGTGCCAAAGAAATGTCATTTTCCTGAGGCAGGTACCTCGCCAGTTGGGACGCGGCGGCAGCGGCGATGGACGACTGCGCCGACGTCAACCGTATGGTGCTGGCGGCGAAACGCATCATCGGGCTGCGCCTGTCGCCGCAGCGGGTACTGCACAACGCCGTCAAGGTGCAGCGGCTGTTCGAGGACGCCGGCGCGCAGTTCCGCGTGCACCGCTGCATCTCGCTGGTGAGTCTGCATGCCTGCGCCGCAGGCCGTTTGCGCTCAGCGCCATAAGATTTGGCACTACTAAACAGGGTTTTGCACCGCCACGTGCACCGCTGCATCTCGCTGGTGAGTCTGCACTCTGCATGCCCATGCCGCAGGCCGTCTGGGATCACATCAGAAACATCTCAGTCAATCAGCAGGTCTTTGTAAAGCGTTTGCAGTTAGCTCGTAGCTGCTGCTGCAAGCTAACCTCACGCCACATCAGGCGTGGACTGCTGCACACCTGCCTGACTCACAGTCATGTCTTCTGATGCAAGTGCTGGGCTTGCGACGCTCGTGGAAGAGCGGTTGCCGCAGCTGCTGGCGGCCATAGCCAGCTGGCAGGCATATGCATGTGCTTGGCTCGTCAACATAATGTCTCAAGTTTACAGTTTTAGAATATCGCGTGCCAGCGCAGGTGCTGGGCTCGCCTAAGCTGGTAGAAGAGCGGCTGCCGCAACTGCTGGCAGCCATAAACAGCTGGCACCTGCAGATCGACGCGGCGGCGCTGGTGGCCGCCCAGCCGCGGCTGCTGACCGCCGACCCCGCCGACACCCGTGACCGGCTGATCAGTGAGTAAGATATGTGGGCACAGCTGCCGCTCAAGACATGCATGGCGCAAAGCACTGAACGACTTGCCAACAAGCCATCCCAGAGGCAGTCGGTGATCAACGTTCAGCGCAGAACATTGGGCTGGCCTTGCCATGTGGCCGGATTGTTTATATGTGGCCGGATTATATATGTATATTATATACATATCTACAAAGCCTTGTTGTACGCTGACAGGCATGCAGCGGCTGCACCCGGAGCTGGACGTCACGAGCGCGGTCCAAAGAGTCAATTCGCTGCTGGGCATGAAGCCGGCCTCGGTGGCTGGAAAGTGGTGCGGCATCCGTGTTGCGGCGGCGTTGAACGACGACCAAATGGTCGCCCTCGTCAACTACGACCCAACGGTGTTGGCCGGGAAGCTGGAAGTAGTCGAATGGAAGCTGGCGCTGTACCACGCGTACGAGCGCCGGCAGGCGGCCACAGCTTCAGTTTCACAGCTGGCAGTTTTGAAGCCGGCAGATTCGAAGTCGGCGGAGTCAGCTGTGGCCGGCGCCGCTGCGGGTGCAGCGGATCCACGGCTGACCAAGAGCGGCACGTCGCGAAGGGAGCGGGCGCTAAGCTTCCCGGCATGGCTGGCAAACACGCTCAAGGCCGGCGTCGTGCGCTTCCGACGGCTGGAGTACCTCATGAGCGTCGACGCATGCGACAAGCGGGCGTACTCGGTGCTGCGGGAACCGGACGCCGCGTTCATCTCGCGGCACGCAGACTACCTGCAGTTCCTGCAGTGGCCGGGCCCCAAAATTGTCGATGCAGAGCACAGTGATGTCACAGAGACGACTGTGACCGCGTTGCCTGACATTTCTGCTCCAGCACCTTGAAGGATGTTTGCGCCAACACGACTGAAGGACTTCGTGGACGTTGGAGTTGTGCTCTCTGAAAAATTATGTGCGACCGAACATGTCTGTCGTTCGAAGCTGGGATCTAGGGAGGGTGCACGTCTGACCAGGGGCCATGGAACAGCACCAGGACTGCCTTTCTCCCTTACAAAAGACTCCTCGAGGAGGTCCAGATGATACAGTTTGATACGGAGCCAGCGGCCGCGAACACACACGCAATGTTCAAAGGCAACCTCCAGCGATCTGCCAAACAGGCTCCACGCTTGTTCCGTGCCATGCAAAGCGGTGCGTCGCAGGCCGGCCGCCCCGCACGCAGCACATGCCATGCCGCAAGGCGCAGAACCCTAGGCCATGATGGAGCGCTTGAGCTCGATGCGGCCCGCGATCAGGTCCAGGTCACGCTGGCCCTGTAGCAAAGGCGATGCACAGTGTCAGCAGAGAATTCTTGGTTCGTATCAGCGGATAACCCTTGGCTCGTATCGGCAGGAGTTCAGGGATTCTGCAGGCGCTAGGGATGACGGCAGCAGGCAAACGCGTACATTGCGATATGCAGACACAGTTTTGACGGCTGACTGCCCCACCCAATGCCCCTGGCAGGTACCACAACAGTACCCTTGCTGTTGGGAGTCAGCAGCCCGCTGCAGCCGCCGAAGTGGCCAGAACCCAGAGGAGTGGCGCAGCAGCAGGCAGATCATGGATCAATTGCAGATGTTGCACCTGGGAGGTGATGCGGCGGCCGCCATGGGAGCCGGTGTGCTTCTCCACAAAGCCGATGGTCTCCAGCTGCTGCAGGATGTGGCGGATGAGGCCGCCCGAGGCGCGAGCAAAGTGCTCCGGGACGGCGCCCTTGCGCTTGTTGCGCCCGCCATACTGCCGCCGCAGTGCGCCCACACCCAGGCCCTGCTTGATGTAGATCTTGCGCGCCAGCGAGGCTGCGGCAGAAGAGACGGGCTGGGTGTGAGCAGACAGTTTCTGAAGACAACAATTGAAGGCGAAATTCGGCTGTGAGGCCAAGATGGTCAATTAAATCGCCAGTGAGGCCGCATGCAGAAGGCACAGGCGAGTTTTTCAGAAGACAATCGTTTAGGTGATGGTTGAACGCATGGCTGGAACTGGAACATGATCGACGGACCACAGGGCTGCTGCGGCCTCGTCACACATGTCCGCCGCACTGCATCCGCGGCCAGAAGCGCTGCTACAAGTCCAGGGCCCTCAATGCAGCAGTTGCGACCAGCTGCCGGGCTTGGTTCCGCCGTCCCTCCCCCGCCTCCAGCCGCCACACGCTCTGGCTGGGACAAGCACCGCGGCCAGCAACAGACGTGAAAAGCCAGCCCGAAAGATGTCACATTGTAGACTTGCCTACCTGCCCGGACATAGTACCAGTCGGGGTCGTACGGCGCCAGCTCCTTGAAGGCGCCCGTCTTCACCAGGTCCACCCAGTTCGGCAGCTGCATCTGCGGCACAAGAAACGGAACAAGGGATTAGCCAAAATGGCACAGTTATGTATTCTGGATAGTAAAGTGTCGCGTCAAGTCCCATCTTCTCCAGAACCCCCAGTTCAGCCGCATGTGCGGTACAGGGACGGCGATGTGAGCGCAATGCTGCGAAGCATTGATCATACCACAGATCATACCACAAGGGAACCACATCGTGTAGAATTGACTGCCGCATGTGCCTCTGCTGTTGGCTGCGGGTGAAGCTGCGTCGATCAGCCAGTAGAAAACCAAGTGCATGCAGCGGCGCATCCGACTGCTGCCAGCCTTAGTCCCAAGCATGCATGGCGTGGCAGCAGCACTGGTTCGGGTTCGGGCTCGTGAGCAGCCGTGAGAGCTTCCAGAATTCAGATTCAGGGTAAGTTGTGACACCCAAGACACGGACACCCAAGAACTCTGGCTGTTCAGCGTTGCCGGCGCTGCCACCAGGCTCAGCATGTTGCTGGTGATCTAGAGCTCGCAGATATCCAAACCGCGTGAATACGTGCGCTGTGCGCTGTGGGAATGCCCCAAGTGTCATATTTGACCACTGTCAAACTTCACCCGTTGTCTTGATATGCCAGAGGCGCCCCAACACTGCTCGCTGTTCTCGAGCACTTTCAGGCCTAGCATAGTGAGGCCTAGCCCAGAATGTCAAGCGAACTTGCCACGCCACTGTGGCGGCTACGCAGAGCGTCAAACGCTCTCCTAAGCGCTGTCGCGGTGCAGTTGCTGCTGTGCAGGCCTCTAATAGCTAGTGCTGCCTCCACCAGGTTGCATCCAACCTGAAACCTCCAGAGCCGACCTGGGTCCTGCTGAATGCAATCCCTTCCGTAGAACCTGCAGCCAGTCTGGGCGACTGTTTCTTGTGTTGCAGCCGCTACCTGGCCCGGTTGCTTGCTGCACTCATCTGCAGGGCTGCTGTGGAGGCTGCTGGGCCGGCAACGCCGCCCAATCGCCAGTGGCGCCGGCCAGATGCATCCGCTGCACCCTCCAGGCCACTCGTCTGCCGTGTGCCAGCCCTTGAGGGCCGCCAGAGCAGACACCCCACCTTGTCATTGGTCTTCAAGTGTGCTGCGTACGCCTCGATGAACGCCTCTGGGGGCACATCCTTGACCGCCCGCGGCTGGAACGCGACCTCCTCCTCCGCCATGGTGCCCTGGCGTGAGGTGCTCCCGTTGCACGCTGAGAAAGGCCGAGCATAGCAGTGGCGCCGTCCTCTTGAGCGAGCTCTGCAAAGTACTGGACGTAAAACCCTGCAACCGGTCCCTATCATTCTCGTGCAGCAGCACTGGGCTCCTTTCGACCTGCAGTGATGCGCGCATGCATAGTAGTTGCATGTTCTTAGGGTAATGCATGTCAGAGCGCATTCAACTGCAGCAGGCGTGCAGCTCTTAGGCCCCTTTGCTCATACTTCATCATTTGTGTATTGCCTATCAACCATCAACATTGTGGTGGAAGCCGCTTCCTCATCGAGTGACCAGTGTACGCAGACAATGTGACATCGCATACAGACGACCACTCATGTTGCTGCCCCTCAAGGAGTGTTTTGAGACCATTGGAGGCCAGCGGTGCTGCGGCAGACGCATGCTGGACGGCCGAAACACTGCAGCATGGAAGGTGCACATTGAGACCGTCTGAGGCCAGCCGTGTCGCGGCGGACGCATGCCAGGCTGACGGAAAACTGCCGGAACATGGAGGACTCAGGCGCCGCATACGTCGGCAGGGCGATGAGGAAGAAGTTTCCCAACAAAGTCACATACTCGGTAGGTGGTTGTATGATGCAGCAGTGCGGGTGTCATCATACTGCGCATTATTTGCGTGATTCACAACAGTCGGCACGTCATTCAATTTTGCTGTGTGGTTGCATCCGCAGGGCACGGTGGTCGGGTACGATGCAGACGCTAAATTCTACAGCATCGTATATGAAGACGACGACAGGTGCTGCAAGAGCACTTGGTTGCCGTTCCGTCAGAGCAATTTCGCGTCTGCCTATTCGGTAACTTGCAGTCACAGCGCTGCCTGGCGACACGGAGCTGCCTGGTTTGCCGATGGTGCAGGGAGGAGCTCACCTTCGCGCAGCTGCAGCCGCGGCTGCTGCCCAAGCAGTCAGGGCCGGCGCTCTTTGCGCAGGTCAGCAGCGGCTCTGGCGGTGCCGCCACACCCTCAGGTGTGACAGATATTACTGCAATGTAGCAAATCCGACCAACACCCCGCCGCAGCGTCACGAGCTTTCTGATGCACACCAACATGCTGTCAATTTGGATTGCTCTGCGAGGCAGTTCTGGACTATTCCATCAGCGTGCTGGGTTGCAGCTGTGCCATATGGGCAGCAGGCCGCCATGCAGTCACAGTCAATCAGACTCTGGTCGAATGCACTGCTGTATCTTGGCGCAGGGCCGGCACCGAAGCTGGGCAGCAAGCGCAAGTCGAAGGCGCCGCAGCGGGTCATCAAGCGCAACTCCGAGCGCTCAGTGGTGAGGGTTTCATCAGCACCGCTGCGCAAAGCCAAACGGATTAGAATCGGAAGCAGCTTCCATCCTCTAGTCTCCCACTGCACGCATCTGACGGTGCTGATGGTGCCCCTGCAGAAGCCGAAGCTCGAGCCCGCCGACAGCTTGCCAACGGAAAGCCTACCGGCGCCGGCTGCGTGGGCCGCAAAGCAGCCGCCAATGACAGCAGCTGACGTTGGCCTGCCCCGCGCCAGCAGCGTGCAGCGCGCCGCATCTGCCGGTACCGACGCGCGGGCGCCGCCGGCCGCCGGCCGGGACCAAAGCGCACCGGGCCGCAGTGCGTCAAACGGCTTGCCGCAGGCGCTCCCGGAGTTGCTGCCGCCACCCGACGCGCAGCGCTGCGCCAAGTGTTTCGTGTACAAGCCGGCGGCGCAGTTTCCAGCGGCGCGCGGCAGGGCACACCCGCACTGCGCCGTCTGCCACAGCTGCGCCGGCACAAAGGTGCGAGAGCCTCCTGGAGCTCAAAATCGCGGTAATCAACATAAGTCGTTGTCTGTGATGCGCCTGCATGCGCTGCTGTGGTGGTTTCTGCATTTGACTTCCATAGCACATCAGACCCCTATTGCGCACATCCCATTGAATGTAATTACGTTTTTGATTTAACGTTTTTGGAAATATGATTACGTTCCACATCGTCGCAGCCGCTGCCGCCGGCGCAGCTCAGTAAGGAGCGGACGCCAGGAAGCAGCGGAAGCAGCGCTTCCGCAGCACGGGGCAGCCCGCTGCTGCACACCTCGGCAGCAGTCCCGAGCCCAGCGGCAGAGTCGCAGCCCTTCGTGAACCTGGAGCCCGCTGCTACGGTGGCCGGGCAGCAGCAGGCGCAGCAGCCGGCCAAGTTGAAGGCCAAGCCGCCGGCAGTCCAAATTGCAAAGCAGCCGCTGCCTCCGTCGCAGCCGCAGCAGGAGCAGCCGGGGCTGCAGGCCGCTGCACGCGCCAAGCAGCAGGTCAAGAACGGAAAGGCGCCACAGAAACCGAAGCAGGTGAGCTAATTGCCGCACATGACGCAGGCCAACATGTTGCGTCGTCCTCGCACCGGGCTCGACACGATCCTCCTCACAGCGCCGCTGCCTGTCGTGTCGTCGGTGTTGCAGAGCGATCTGAGAGGCGCCTGCCAACTTGGTAGCAATGCACGAAGTTGCCGTCCACAATACAATCAAGTGAAACCATCGCTATTGCGGCTGCAGCCCCTCAACAAGGCGCAGCTTCGGGCGGGGCTCTTCTTCCAGGGCTACAACAGCAGCGACGACGACAGCGGCAGCGGCCTCTTCTACTCCTCGTCCGATGATGAGGGCGGCAGCGCCGCCGTCATCAGCGGCGTGCCGGCTGGCGATGCACGCCCCGGTCGGCACGCTGCCGCATCCGCGGCCGGCGTTGTCGCTGCCGCGGCGGGCTTGGCCACCGCTAGGCTGCCTGATGCGGCGCCGGCCACGGCTGCAGCGGCAATCGCCAGCCAGCGAGCTGCCGCCGAGCAGCCTCCCGGCAGCGGCAGCGCGCCCGGCGGTGGCACCGCTGGCGCCGGCGCTGCAGCTGTGCCTAGTGCCAGCAGCGAGCGGACGGTCGAGCACTGGGCCACTGGCGGCAGGAGCATGCCCAGCAGCAGACATGGCACATTTCCAGCTGCAGCTGGGGCAGACACCGCTTCCAACAGGGAGGGCCATGCCAGGCGACTGGCACCCAGCGGTGCAGCATCTGCATCAGGCAGGTCGCCACCCACAGCGGATGCAGCAGCAGAGCCAGTCAACGGCCCGGCGCAGCGGCGGCGAGCTGGCAGCGCAGCAATAGCAGGCATAACCACGGCGGCAACAGCTGCGGCGGCGATGGTCGCGGCTGCAGCGGCGGCAGTATGCCCTTCCGGACCAGCGCCACCTCCCGCGAATCCGCCACAGTCATCAGCAGCGGCGTCAGCTGGTCACGCAGGAGCAGCGGCAGAAGCTGCAGAGGCCGGCCCTTTGGCAGCAGCCTGGCAGCGCGCCACAGGCCAGCCTTGGCCTCCCGCTGCCAATGCCGCCGCCGCGCCGGCAGCAGCAGCCGCAGGACCAGTCCTGTCAGGACCAGAAGCCAGCCATCTGCCGCCTGTGACTGGCACACCAGCGCCAGCTGAGACGCAGGCGCCAGCTGCGCTGTCACCAGCATCGCCGGCGAGCGCAGAAAATGCGGCCAGACCGGCAGCAGGTGGCACGAAACCGACTGCGGACCAGGCCCACTGCACCGCCAGAGCGGTTCCTTCCGCTCTCAAAGTGGAGTCCGCTGCTGAGACGCTTGCTGCAGTGGCACTCCAACAGCCGGCGACGCCCGCCGCAGTGGAACTGCTTGGCGGCACCCGCTCCTGGACGGCCAGGGCTAGGTGCAGCGTTCAAGCTGCACACCATCCGTGCACAGCTTGAACGCGGTTCTGACTTCGCTGTTGCTGCCTGTTTGGTTGAACCATGCACAAGCTGCTCGTCTGCAGGCGTCATCCAGCAGCTCTTGGCTTTTAGGGTGATGAATCTGAATTGTCTGAGTGTGCGCGCTCTGCAGGTCGCAGCCCGCCGCTGCCAGTGCGCCCATTCAGCCGCTGCCCAGCCCGCGCGCAGGTGGAGGCAGGAGCCGGGGCCGGCTGCTGAGCCTGGGGCGGGGTTACGGCTGCGGGCGCGGCCGGCAGGGCGCCGCTGCTGGGCGCGCCTCAGCCGGCGCATGCGCTCTGAAGGCCGGCGGCCTGAAGCCGCAGCCGCCGCAGCAGCCGGCGCCGCCGCGGTGCGAGTGGCTGCATGCGCTGGCTGACGCCGCGGCGGTCGCGGGCGGGGAAGCGGCCGGCGGCGACACCACCACTGCTACCGACTGTGTCAGCGTGGCTGCCGGCGTTGCGGCACCGCAGCTTGCCTATCCCCCCGGCAATGTGCGTGCCGGTGGCATAGCTGCGGCTGCGGCACCCGCCACCGCAGCACGGCCGGCAGGGAACAGATCCGCGGGCCAGCGGATTGTCAGCGCAAGCATGCTCGCTGTTCAGGGCCGGCAGGGGCAGCGGGCGGGCGCTAGCGAGGCGCCGGCGGCGTGGCGGCAGCTGCTGGCAGACCCCGAGTCGTGGACGGCGGAGCTGCCGGCCATCATGCGACAGCTGGCGGCGCTTTCGGTGCCCGCTGCTCCGGCAGGCGGCAGTGCTGAGTCGACGGCCGCTAGCGCCACACTTGTGGCGCAGCAGCGGGCACCTGCAGCAGTGGCTCTGGCGGCCGCACCGGCGGCGGCTGCGGTGCCAGCAGAGGCCGCGGCGCAGGCAGCTTCAGCGGCTCCAGCAGCGGATGCAGTCGCCTCTCGAGCGGGTGCTCAGGCGGAGGTGCCGCAGCAGTCGCCGCACTCAAGCGCGTTAGCAACTGCAGCAGCCAGCTGCCCAGAGCCGGCAGTCGACCCTGCATTGCTGCCGCCACCGCTCAGCGCCCTCGAGCAGCAGCTGGCTACTCTGCAGGTGAGCTGTCGCGGTACCCATGCTGGCATGCGACTCTCAGATGTTCTCTTTGTGGTGCCGCTCGTGGCCAGACGCTGCTTCGTTCTGCTGCCATTGCAGTATGCGCCACAACCGTGCCCAGCATCTCGAACACAGGTTTGTCAGGGGTCGATGATCGTGCCTGCTGCGATGCCATGGTGACGTGACACATCGAGCTGGAATCACACGACCAACTTCTGGGTCTACAGATACTTCTTCGTTGACCGTCTCTCTGGCATGCAGGCGCGCGCAGTGGAGCTGCAGGTACATGACGCCCGCTGGCGGGAGCGCCGGGCGCGCATCATTGCAGAGGCGGAGGACGCAGCGGCTGAAGGGCGGCGGCTCGCGGCGCAGCGCCGAGAGCTGGCGGCGGCGGTGGATGACATGCAGCGACGGGGGACGCCGGCGTCACAGGCAGCTGCATGATCTTGGCAGCTTGGACTTGCAGGGAATGGAACCAGGCGGCATATTTGTATATAGGTGTAGTCGAGCGAGTTGAGCGTTCTGGCTAGGGTTGGCAGGTAACCGGAAACCTCGGTTACCTCAACCGAAGTAACCGCGGTTACCAACCGTAACCGGAGGCGAGCGTCGGTCAACTGCGGATACCGGTCATGGGAATCTGTTCTGGGGCTGATGGGACGCTAGGCGTGCACAGCAAATTTGAAACAGCCCGAGCACCAGCAAGCGTCGAGCGCCACTTGCAGTTATATTTTCAGTTTAGTCCAGAGTCCTACACGCCTTGACGTCTTGAATGGCGCAGTCGTGCTTTCGGACAGCGACGGAGAGGATACTGGCTGCGAGGATGAATCGCCATTGCTCAGCAGCTCGGCCGACGAAGTTGCGGCAGCAAGATCTTTGTTTGACATAGTAACAGTGATTGGCCAAAACCATCAGGATGGCTACTGCAAGGTCTGCAAGACACAACACGGTGTGCTCCTCCTGACATTAATACTTCATGATGCGTTGACATTTGAGTTGCAACTGCCTCGATCTGGCTATTGCTGAGCCGATCATTATGTGTCTGTGGTGCTCAAGTTGTGGGTCTTGTGCAGAGCGCCGTCAGAGGCTCAACCCCGGCCTGCCGCTGATGAACAGGGCGTGCCTGAACC
>JAABUL010001313.1_pt1 | contig 48059 bp, 40 predicted proteins | sample 5559151 | NCBI WGS metagenome assembly JAABUL01 (sample SAMN10711876, study PRJNA513368) | rock metagenome | isolation source: Antarctica rocks | place: Antarctica: Victoria Land, Pudding Butte sud
GGATGCGCCGCGCCTCCGGGTCCGTGACCCCGCTCAGATCCAGCTCCTCCAACACGCTCACGCTCCGTCACCCGCCCCCTACTCAGTGGCCTCAGTATACCCGGCCCCCAGGTTTTTGATAAGATACCACACGACCATCATATGGTGTGGCGGCATACAGTTCGGACGTCAAAGACAAATACGTAGCTTGAGAGGAGCAAGGGGAGATGGGTAGGCCAGCCGCCAGCCGCCAGCCGCCAGCCACGCGCTGCGCTTTCGTGCGATGAGTGTGAGATCGTGTCTCTCGGCGATGGGCGCGTGCTCTGCCTGAGCCGCGCCCCCCGGCACGACACGAGGGCGATTCCACTTGGGTTGGCCGAAATCCGGTCACCCGGTGGCGATCGCGCACGGGCTGGATGAACCCGAGGGGGCCATACGCCTCGCGGCGGACCCGTCCATCGTGGATGCGTTCCGCGATCCCGCGACGGACATCCTGGCGCAACCGTGCGCACCCGCATGAGCGGCGGCGTCCCGACGCGCCAGCCTGGGCACCACGGGGATGCATCACGGCTTTCATTGCACGGCCGACCCGGCGCTATGCCGCGCGATCTGGCATGTGAGGTAACTCACACGGTCTGATAGCGGGCGGCTACAAAGCCATGCGCCACGGTGGCGCCGGCGGTGCTCGCTGCCTGCAGCCTCAAGCGCCTCGGTCAGTTCCGCTCGCCCCTGCATGTCGCATAGCTACCCATTGCCACGCACGAGCCCGTGACCGATAACTCCCCCACTCTCGCGAGTAGAGGAAGAAAGGAGTATCGCATGTCGGCACTTGCTAGTAGCCCCACGACAAAGTGGGCCTACGTGGAGGGCAAGCGCGCGAACGCGCTTGCCCTCGCCAATAAAACCGACGACCAAAGGTAAGGAGGACGACGACCATGACACCAACAGAGACGACGACACCCATGGACATGGGACACATGCCCCTGCCCGCCGCGCGCGCGGCTTCAATGGGGCGGCGCACACGTCGCCCCATCCTTCTGGACCTCCGCGACCAGGACCTGCGCGATCGGGATTTCACCGGCGTCGACCTGCCGGGCGCGCACCTGGAGGGGTCTCGCCTCTCCGGCGCTATCTTCCCCGGCACAACGGTCGGGACGCTCCTGGCCGCCGGTGTTCGCCCGCGCGACATCCTGGCGAACCGAGCGTCCGCGCCCGAGGATCGCTTCCGGCGCCTGGACTTCACCGTGGCCGCGGACAGGCCGCGCTTCGTTGTCACCACCAAGGAGGCGGCCCGGATCTGCGCGGCGCTCTCCTCCCTCGCATGGGATGATCTGGACAATGCGGCGGTCTGCCCCGTCCTGCATCCGGGCCTGGCCTGGTACGGATGGGTGACGCGCTGCAAGAGTCGGATGATCCTTGATTGGGCCGCGCGGCGCCGCGCCGAGTTGGGCAAGGCGGGGGCGCGGCCGCTCCCGCACTTCGGTACGTCGATCCTAGGCGACCTCATCGACGAAGTGACCGACGCACACCTGACGGGAGGGCTCGCCACCAACCCGGAGCGCCTGTTCACCGACCTGGGCACGGAGCACGTCCTGTCCGGCCTGTCCTACTACGGGCCGGACACGGCGTTCCCGGAGGCGTCATTCGAGGCCCATCCAGCTATCCGCCAACTCCGCTCGGCCCACCAGCTCCAGCGGGAGAGCGCGCTCATGAACCACTGCGTCCGCGTCTACGACGCGCAGTGCGCGCGCGGCGAGAGCTACATCTACCACGTCGGCCCGCCCGCGCCGGGCGGGTCGACCGTGGAGATCTACCCCGACGGGCGGATGGGTCAGCACCGCGCGCGCTACAACGGCGCGCCACTAGTGGACGAGCAGCGTCTGGTCGTCGGATGGTTAGAGAAGCAGGGCTACGTCGCGACCGAGGGCCTGGAAGGGCTGTGCCGCGCGTTGAAGCGTGCGGGGATTGAAACGGTGGAGTGGCACAACTACTACTATTCCGATGAAACCACCACTGAGGTGCAGGAGATCACGTACCACGACGGAGCGGAGCATAGTGTCCTATCGGCCGGTATCAACGAGGACGACTTCGAGGAGCACGGCGAGGAGGGATATTACCGCCTGACCGTCGCCACGCGCTTCGTCGCCTACCTCGCCCCATCCGCCCCGCCGGATGACGATGAGTACAACGACGAAGACCAGGAAGAAGAGACCGACTGTTAAGCGAGCCGATAACCCGGTCGCCAACTGAACAACCAGGAGAGGGTTATGCCCCTGACTTGGTGGAGGATCGCCTACCAGGCCCGACAGCTCGTGTTCGCCCAGATCGAGGTGGACGCGGAGACGGAAGGGCAGGCACGACGCCAGGGTCTGCCGGCGCTGGCCGACGGCCGGGCGTGGCAGCGTGTACCGGGCGGCGTCGATGAGGAGACGATCGAAACGATCGAGATAACCGCGGTGGCGGAGATCCACCGGGAAGGGGGGAGCGATGTCCCATCCGTGGTATCACGCGAAGAGTAGCGCGCGGTTGTTCGGGGGTGACGCGTCCGACTATGTGGCGCTCCATAGCGACGCCGACGCGACCAAGATCGCGTTCAGCACCAATCTGCACAGACTCGTGCTCCATAACCGCGACTTCGGCGCGGGCGTGCTCGCTGGCCTGCACGGTGAGACGTTGATGCGCGTGTCGGATGGTATCGGCGTCCCAACGCGCGAGATCGTCGCGCAGCACTGCGCCGAGGACTACGGCAACCTCGTGCCGACCTTGGCACAATGCATGGCCCCGCATCCACGGCTGCAGGGTGAGCGCGTCGCCCTGGGCGACCTGGAGGGCGATATCATCTCCCGCCTTGTCAGGAAGATGGGCGGACAGGCGTCGGACTATGAGAGCCTGGTCTCCTTCCTGGTTCAGCCCGCGCTGATCTTGGGCGACCGGCGCGCGTTCGGTCTGCTGGGCAACAGCTTCGGCATCTTCCTGGCGGAGCGGCGCGTCGGCGTCCTGCTTCGTCGCACCTCGGATGGCCGCGCGCTCCCGACGCGCTACGTCGCCGAGCACGCGGTCAAGGCCGAATCCGGCCACATCACGACGATCGAAGCCTTCTTTGCGGGGTTGAGCATCTCTCGCCTACGCGGAGCGGACGCCTGGATGCGCGGCACACCGCTCCCCCTCTCCGACGAGTTTGAGGAAGATCGGGAGGATGTCGCGTGCGAGGGAGCGATCCCGCCCTCGATCGTGATTGCGGAATCTCGTCGGCTCCACCATCAGTGGCTCCACCATCAGTCAACTCAGCTACAGGCCGTGTCGCTCACCGAGAGCGGCGCTATGCCTCGCCACTAAGCAGGTGTCCACAAGCCTGGCATGGCCTATCTGGGCGTGATCCAGGCGCGAAAGCTGTGCCAAATTTATGGTCATGTGCTTAGCACTACTTTGGCGACTTCCGACATCGCTAGACATATTGACCAATTAGCAGCGTGTCTGACGCTGTTTGCGTGGTTCGTAGAGCGTCGTCACCAATTACGATGTCCAGGCATCGAGCTACGAAAACGGCATCACGCCAAAGTAGTGGTAGGAGGCCGTCGGCCGGGCACGGGAGACGACGACGAGTGAGGAGGCCGCCGACGGGGACAGCCGCGGGCGCCGGAAAGTCAAAGATAAAGATGAGGAGGCCATCATGGGCATGAAGATGAAGGGGTACGACTGCGGCGTCGAGGCGCGCGCCTTGTGGGAGGAGCGCGACCGGGCGATGTCGGAGAAGCGCGCCGCCGCGCGGCGCGCCATCGAGGCCTTCGAGGGCGCGGCCCAGGACGAGGTCGGACGCAAGCGGGCGGTGAAAGCCCACCAGGCTGCCATCGCCGCGGCGCAGGCCGCCCAGCGCGCAGCCGTGGAGGCGTCGGCACCCATGGCGCGCCCGCATGCCGTCGCCCTGGCCCGCGTCCTCGCCCATGAGCTGGCGGGCACGGGGCGCGACTACCGCGCGGGCAAGAAGCCGGACGGGCGCGGCTATGGCATCTACGGCGGCCCGTCCGGGGGCGACCGCGCCGCCTTCGAGTTGTACTTCTCGACGCCCGAGGAGACGGCACGCGCCTACGGTCTCGGCATCGACGAGCGGGGCCGGGTCTACCAGACGGAGGGGTGGGACGACTCCGGGCGGGAGTTGCTCCGCTTCGACCCGCCGCGCATCCTCGACATCGACCGTGGGTCGTACACCAACGCCGGGTAGGGAACGACGACGAACAGCCGGAGACGGCGCGCCCAGGCGCGCCAAGGAGGGTGCGATAGTGACGATGACAACGCGACGACAAAGAATGGTCGCGGCGATTTTGCTCGCGGGCCTGCTCGACCTCACAGCCAACTACCTGGCGGCGCACGTCCTGCTGCCGGTCGGCCCGTTCCTGATTCCCGGCGGGACATTCGTCTTCGCCCTGGGCTTTACCACCTACGATTACATCCGCCGGCAGCACGGCGCGCGCGCCACGCTCGCGGCCATCGGCCTGAGCTGCGCCACCTCGGCCCTCTACGCGCTGGCCTTCGGTGGGGGCGTCGGGCGACGATGGGCTGGCCCAGCGCGGCCTGTCGGACGGCGACATCGAAGCCCTTGACGGGATCGCTTTCTCGTTCATGTTCGGTCCTGGCCCTGTGTGCGTTTCTACGACATGGTGCGCAGTGGCTACCGACCACGACTAGTTTGGAGGATAAACCATGACCATCGATCAATCCATCACCACCGATGACACGACGACCATGCTGGTCCACGAGACCATCATCAACGCGGTCTTTAACGGCGACGATGGCTACGGCGATCCCGATTCCGGGTCGCTCTATCGCATCCGGCACACGGCGGATGACGTCGAGGCGGCCATCAGGGACGCCTCCCGCGCCTACATGGACAGGAAGGGCGGCATCCACCCCGAAAACCCGACGCGCGACCCCTGGACGATGGCGTTCGATTGGGGAGACGCGGTGACTCACCTCCCCGAAGAGCCCGAGCTCATGGCGGAGCACGGCATCCTTGACATCACCGTGCTCGACATCACCCCCGGCCTCGTCGTGGTTCACGACGACGACCTGCTCGCCTAGCACGGTCGCCCTGGCGATGGGTACCCCGGCTTTTGAGTAGCAGGCACACGATGCGCCATGAGGGCGCGGGAGACAGAGCGATGAACGACGAACGACGCGACGAGATCGAGCGGTTGTCGGAGATACTGGGCGATCAGGACGACAACGCGTTAGACGGATTCCGCGATTCCTATTACGAGATATACGAGTGGATCGAGACGAAGCTTGATCCCTTCCCCTTCTATCTCCAGGGCGACGCGGAACTTTTGCTCGCGGATCTCCGCGAAACGTTGGAGTCGGGCAATCCCGCGTGACATGTGTCCCGCGGCGATGTGGGAGGGCGACAGGATGCGCCGTGCCGCCGTAGGGGGGCTGAGATCGTCACCCGACGAGGGATGCGCCCGGAGAGAGGCGTGACGCTCGCTTGCTCAACGAGGGGGTGTCCGAACCGGCCCCTGTCGTCCTCGGCGTGTATGCGCCGTGGCCCGACAACCGTTTGTTGACATAAAAACACCATGCGTGGATAGGCGCGCGCGGATAATAATGTGGTAGGAGGGAGGGACGAGCGTGAGAATGAACCTGGAGATGACGTTGCGAATGGAACGGGCGATGGGGGAGCGCGATCGTCGCTTGCCCATTCCGGCGGACGTCGCGGCCCTGTGGCGGCGCGCGCGCGACGAGGGGGTGGCGCTCGGCGCGCTCCATGTGCTGGACACGCCCATGCACCCGGACATCGCCGGTCAGCACAACAGGGAGAGCGGCGACATTTGGGTGCTCCATGACCCCGACGATCCGGACAGGACTGTCGCCCGCCTCATCCATGAACTCGCGCACGCGGCGCGGCGCGCGGTGTCGATCCCCGAGACTATCGAGGGCTATTACCGCGATGAGGTCGCGACGCAGCGCCTGGCGCGGCGGTTGGCGCGACGATGGGGCGTGGGCGATCTCTTCCCGGAGGAGGTCGTTGCCGCGTATCTGCTGCTGATGCGGCGCCGGCGGATGGTACTCCCGCTGGCCGGCGACCTGGCGGGCAGCCATCGCCTGGGGGTGGCCACGGCCGCGCTCGACGACCTCCTCCGGATGCGCCACACCTTCGGATGGGACGACGACGCCTGGGACGGGGTGTTGTGGGGTGACGCCGCCGAGGCGGACGACCCCGCGACGCGCGCGATCGCGGGGATCGACCGCTGCACCTTGCGCCATAGGTGGAGCCTCGGCTGGGGCTATGGCGAGGGTTTCGACACGCTCGACGCGCCGCCGACACCGTCGGCGGCGCGGTTGGTGCGCGCTACGCTGGTCGAGGCGGCGGAACGCGGGGCGTCCATCGCCTGGGTCAACACACGGCGCCGCCGCGGGCGCGACGGTGTGGCGCGGCGCGTGGGGCGCCTGCCGCTCTGGGACGCGCGCGACGCGCGCGCTTTCCTGGTCGCGGCCAACGAGGCCCTCCTGGGCCACCCCGCGTGGGTGGCCGAGGCCCACTGGATGATCTATGGGGGCGTGGGCGGCCCGGTCCGCTCGTATAAACTCGATGTGTCCTACCACGCGCCCATCGGGGAAAAACCGGCGGAGGGGGGCCGCCGTCGCCCTGGCGCCTGTGGGCCGATGTCCTGGGCCGGTGCGACGAGATCAAGCCGGCGCTGCACCTCTACATCCGGGGCTGGAAACGGGCCACGTCGCTGCGGCGCGACACGCTGCGCGCGGGCCTGGAAGAGGTGGCGATGCGCGAGAGTACCCTTGCCCGGTGACCGCTAGTGACGATGGCGCCGGGTGTGCGCCCGGCGCGGGAGGTGTCGACGCGATGGACCAACCGATCCAATTGGCGTTACCTTTTACGGTGAGCAAGCGCTGGCGCGACCGCGCGGAGCGGTGGGTCGCGCCGGGCGCGCTGTTCGACCCGAGCCGGTACGGCGTCGACGCCGTTCGACGGCGCGACTATGCCCCCTTCGTCGCGAACCACCACTACAGCGGCAGTTGCACGCAGGGCGCGTGGGCCTACGGGCTCTATCGCGCGACCGCGCCCGATGTCGGCCTGGTCGGCGTCGCGGTGTTCAATCGCTCGACCAGCGAGCGTGTGCTGCCCAGTCACACCGGGTTCGACGCGGCCGAGGGCACGGAATTGGGCCGCCTGGTCCTGCTGGACGATGTGCCCTACAACGGGGAGAGTTTCTTCCTGGCGCGCGCCCTGCGGCTGCTCCGCGCCGAGGCGCCAGGGTTGCGCGTCGTGGTGTCGTTCGCGGACCCCATGGAGCGGCGCGACCCGGTGTCGGGCGCGCTCTGCAAGGCGGCCCACTGGGGCGTCGTCTATCAGGCGTCGAACGCGTATCACACCAAGAGGACGCATCCCCGTGTGGTCTACCTGGGGCGTGACGGTCGCGCCTACAGCGACCGGAAGTTCCGCAAGATCCGCAACGGCACGCAGGGGTGGCGCTACGCCGAGCGCGACCTCGTCGCGCTCGGCGCGCGCCCGCGGCAACCGGGGGAGGACCCGTCGGCCTGGCTAGACGAGGCGCTTGCGATCGGTGTCTTGACCGGGGTTAAACACCCTGGGACGCTCGGCTACGCCTTCGGGCTCGACCGCGACGTGTGCCGCCGCATCGAGGCGCATGTCGGGGGCCGCAAACCGTATCCGCGTCCCGCCGCGTGAGCGCGCCCGGCCCGGTGGCGTGGTCGTGGTCGACGCCGTACACTTGTCCCGACACCAACTAGTGTATCAAGGGGGATTTTGTTATGACCACGACCGCGTTCATTACAGTCGTCGCCGTCGCCGTGGTGGCTTTCCTGGTACTAAGGGATTATCAGAAAATAAAGTAGTCATATTTCCCCTGCGTTTAGGCGTGGAATAGAGGGGGGATCGCAGCGGTTACTCTTTGGCAGGCCCTAAGGGCTGCACTGCGCCTGGCGCGGGGTATCCTGCGATTGGCCATCCACGTCGCCGTCATCGCGGCGATTGTCGCGCTGCTCGGCGGCGCGGGCGCCACCTACGCCCATCTGCGCGCGATCGAGGGACAGGTCCGCGCCGCCGTCGCGCAGGCCTACGGCCCCTCGGGGAACGGGCGACCGGGATCGTTGCCCGTCGATGCGACAGCAGCGCGCGCGATCACCGCCCGGCTCGCGGGCGTCGTCTCGTCGCTGCGCGTCGTCCCCGCGTGCCGTGGGGGGGCGCGTGTCGTGACGGTGCGGTACCGCGAACCCGGCCCGCCGCTAGGCCTGGGACGTGATCAGACCATCACGCTGTCGGTGGACGGGGTCGCCGGCTGCGCGGGGGGAGGGGGCGCGCGGGCGGGCGTCCGCGCGCCCTCCCGCTGACGACCTGGCGGGGGAGGGGGTGCGCGTCACGCGCCTCTCGATCCGCGCGATAGGGGTGACAGGAGACACCATGGTTGGCAGTAACGCACAGAGCGACCCGCGGGTCGCGCGCATCGCCGCTATTGTCGCGGGCGCCTCGACCAGGGCCACCGAGTTGGAGACCCTGCTCGCGGCCTGCGATGACGCCTATTACGAGCGGGACGCGCCCCTCGTGTCCGACATTCAGTACGACCTCCTGGCCGAGATCGCGCGCACCCTGACGGGCGAGCGCCACCAGGAGTTGGGCGGCATCAGCACCGAGCTGGTCTCCGTCCCGCACGCCCACCCGGTCCTCTCTCTTCAGAAGGCGTACACGATGGACGAGATCATCGCATTCCTGGCGTCCGCGGCGCGCGGGATCGGCCGTGACGATGAGGGCGCGGACCTCCACCTTCTGATCGAGCCCAAACTGGACGGACTCACGTTGGTCCTGGAGTACCGCGACGGCGCGCTGGTGCGCGCCCTCACGCGTGGCAACGGGCGCGTCGGAGAGGACGTGACGCACAACGCGCGTGGCCTGGCGGGCATCCCCGCGTGCATCCCCGCTCCGGGGACGACCTATGTGCGCGGCGAGGCTTTCTTGCCGCTCTCCCGTTTCGCCGCGCTCCGGGCCGCGGGCGAGGACGTCGCGACGCCGCGCAACACGGCCGCCGGCGACATCCGCCGCAAGAGCACCGGCGGCGACGCGTGTCGCGCGCAGCGGCACGGAGTGACGTTCTTGTCGTACCAGATCGAAGGTGACGGCGCGACGGACCTGGCGACGCAGGACGACATGCGCGCGCGCCTGACCGACTGGGGTTTCCTGCCGCTGGAGTACCGTGAGGTCGTCGGCGGTCCCGTGGCGGGAGAGAGCCTCGACGCGCCGGAGAGCCCGTTGGGGCTGGCCATCGTCGATCTGCTGGATACCCTGGAGGGGGCCGCCTTCGCGATGGACGGTCTGGTGCTGAAGCTCGTCGACCGCGCGATCCAGCGTCGGTTGGGCGCGACGGAGAAGACGCCGCGCTGGGCCATCGCCGTCAAGATGATCGGCGAGGAGTACACGACGACGGTGCGCGGCATGCACTGGCAGGTCGGGCGCGTCGGGCAGGTCACCCCCGTCCTGGTGTGCGACCCGGTCGATATGGACGGCGCGCAGGTGCGCAACTACACGGCCCACCATGCCGCGTTCTACCGCGACCTCGGCGCGGCCGTCGGCTCTCGTGTCCGCGTGACACGGGCGGGCGACGTGATCCCGAAGGTTTTAGGGTTGCTCGAGGGCGAGACGCGCCACGACGACCTGCCTCTCCCGACGGCTTGCCCGGGCTGCGGGAACGCGCTCACACTCCGCAACACCAAGGTGTTGGAGTGCCGTAACGCGACCTGCCCGCCCAAAGCGCGCAAGGCCCTGCGTCATTTCGCGGCCCGCGACAACATGGATATCGCCGGGTTGGGGACCGAGATCGTGGAGGCGTTGGTTGGCAGCGCGCGCATCGCGTCGCCCGCCGATCTCTACGCCCTGTCCGTCGAAGACATTGCCGCCCTCCCGCTCGCGAACGGGCAATTCTATGGGGCGACGCGCGCCCAGAAGCTGCACAGTCAGATCGCGGCGACGCGCGGCAAGCCCTTCAGCGTGCTTCTGCACGCGCTCGGCGCGTCCGGCGTCGGCTACCCCGAGTGCCGGGCCATCGCGGGGGCCTATGGCCTCTCCGACCTGCTCGCGCTGGCGCGGAGCGGGGCGCTCACCGTGGCGATCCGTGACCTGCACGGCGTCGGCCCGGCCACGGCCGCGTCGCTGCAGGGGTTCCTGGCCGACAACACGCCCTGGATCGCGTCCCTGGCCGGGCGAGACGTCCAGGTCGCGCGCGAGGCCGCCCCCGCCGCGGTCGGTGGGCCGCTCTCCGACAAGAGCTTCGTCGTGACCGGCGCCCTGGAGATGGGGAGCCGCGAAGACGCCGAGGCCCTGATCCGCGCGCACGGCGGCGCGGTCTCCAGTTCTGTTAGCGCCAAGACCACCTACCTGGTCGCGGGCGTCAAGCCGGGCGGGAGCAAGATGACGGCCGCGCGCAAGCATGGCACGACGGTTATCGACGAGCAGGGCCTGCGCTCCCTTTTGTCATAACGTTCCTCGCGCGCGTCCCGCACCCCCCGGTTCGGCCGCGTCCCGTGCGGCGCCACAGACGACGGGACGTTCGCCATTGCGGCGTTGAGCGCCGCGCATGCGGACACCCCCTCTGGCGCAGCCACCCGTGGGGACGGTGTGCACGCGCGTATCACCGCAGCAGTCGGATGAAGCCGGTGCCCTGGAGATCCAGGGCGCCGGCTTCGTGACATCGCGTCCCGTCGCGCCGGCGCGACGGGACGCCCACGTAGAACTCGCACGTAGAACACGTAGAAAGGACAATACCGTGAAAGTATCCCTCCCCCAGGACCAATTGAGCCGCGCCCTCTCCGTCGTCGGGCGTGGTGTGGCCTCGAGCGCCCGCAGTACCCTGCCGGTGACGACCACTATCCTTCTCGCGACCGACGAGAACCGCCTGCGCCTCTCCGCGACCGACCTTGAAATCGGCATCAACCTGTGGCTGCCGGCCACGATCGAGGAGGAGGGCGCGACGACGGTGCCGGCGCGCCTGTTCACCGAGCTCGTCAACTCGCTGCCCAACGCCCGCGTCGACCTGGCGCAGACCGACGAGGCGCACACTACGGCCGTGTCGTGCGCGCGCGTGAAGGCCAACGTGCGCGGCATTGACCCCGACGAGTTTCCGCTCATCCCGACCGTCAGTGAGCAGCCCTCGGCCGTCGTCCCGGCCAGCCTGCTGCGCGACATGATCGGCGCGGTCATCTTCGCCGTCGCCACCGACGATACGCGGCCGATCTTCACCGGCGTGCTGGCGACCTTCGCCGGCGACACGCTCACCTTCGCCGCGGCCGACGGCTTCCGCCTCTCGGTGCGCTCGGCCTCGCTCGGCGAGGCCACGACCGGCGACTTCAGCGTGATCATCCCCGCGCGTACGCTCTCCGAGCTCGGGCGCATCCTGCCCGACGGCGACGAACTCGTCGAGGTGACGGTCACGCCGAACCGCTCGCAAGTGCTTTTCCACACCGGCTCGCTCGACCTGATCTCGCGGCTGATCGAAGGCCAGTACGTCAACTACCGCCAGATCATCCCCCAGAAGTACGGCACCCGCGCCGTCGTCAGTACGGCCGACTGGGCCAAGGCCACGCGCATCGCCGGCTTCTTCGCGCGCGACAGCAACAACATCGTGCGGCTCTCGCTCGACCCCGGCGAGGACGGCGCGACCGGCTCGCTGACCATCGCCGCCAACGCCGCCGACGTGGGCGACAACACGAACCAGATCGACGCCGTCATCGAGGGCGACGCCCTGACCGTGGCCTTCAACGTCAGGTATATCGCGGACGCCCTATCCGCGATCCGCTCGGGCGAGGTCGCGCTCGAGCTGCTCGGCTCGGCGCAGCCCGGCGTGATCAAGCCGGTGAATGGCGTCGACCATTCCGTGGTACTGATGCCGATGGCCGCGCAGGGCTAGCAGGGCAGACGCTTCGTCGCCCGGTCGGGCGATTCGTGTCTCTCGGTCCTCCCCGATTCGGTCTGGCCGCCGCGCACGCCAAATCGGGCGTGCGCGGCACTCCATGCGCCGGGGCCAGGGCTAGTGTAACCCTGGCCCTGGTCGCATTCTTCGGGGAAAGAATGGAAGGGGGAATCCGATGCTCATACCCGTGACACTTGTCGGGCGGGCCGCCCGCCGCCCGCCGCCTCTCCTGACCACGCCGCGCGTCGAACGCCTGGTCCGCGAGGGCGCGGTCTTCGCCATCGGCTGCTCCCGCGATATGTGCGCCTCGAAGCGCTCAGTTCATTCGCCTTTCAAGGTGATCGCTGGCTCACGGATCTCGCCCCGGATTTGCTCCCGCCCGATGTGGCGGTCGCCCATGCTGAGGCCAAGGTGCGCGCGCGACGCCGGCAGGCGGCGGAGGCGCGTATCCCCGCGCGCCTACTCTACGCGAAGGGCGGCTGGCCGACGTGCGTCCCGACGTCGGGTGAGGCGGCCCTCCTCGCGAACGTGCGCGCCGAGGTGTCCGACATCATGGGTATCGCGCTAACCGTGCGGGCACCGGCCCAGATCATCGACCGCTATGCGTCGCTCCTGGCGGAGAAGGAGCGCAAGGAGCGGGAGAAGGCGGGACGAGAGGCGCGGCGCGCGGCGGCCACCCGGCGCCCCCGGCGTGCGACCGTTGACATTTGGTCCGACGAGGAGCGTGACCAGGATGAACCCGCGGGCGAAGGGGGCGCGTCCGGGGGCGACGCGCAATTCCATCACGTCGGCGCGGACAGTTATCCGGGTACGATGCAGCTCCCCCTGTTCTGATGCCGCGATCCGCACGCGTTGTTGGCTGTCCTTGTGGACAGCCGACGCCGGATCGATCGAATGAGCCTCGGGGGTATCCCTAATGTGCATGATGACCGATGGCGCGAGCGTCGGGCCGACCCTCCTGCTCGTCCACCTGTCCAGTCTGGACGCCTATACAGACCGCTATGGCCCGATCTGCGCGCACAGTTTGCGTCGACGGCTACGCACGCGGATCGCGGCGTCGGCGTGCGTCGTCGCGACCGATCAAGGCTGGCCCTGCGGCGCGGATAGCGTGCCCCGGCGGCTCCTGTACCGGACGCTCGCGGCGCATCCGGCGGCGACGATCTTTCCGCACGACGAGGAGACGGACGGATGGTCTTCCCCAATGGACCGCCTCGCCGACCTCCTCGTATCTGGCGGCGTCGATGTTGTCGTCGTGGGCGGCGTCTGGTTGGACGCCGACAGCGCCGGGGGGTGCGTGGCGGCAACCGCCGAGGCCCTACGGTCGCGCGGGATTCACGCGACGATCGAGCGGTCTTTGTGCGGCGTCGACGAGGGGGCCGCTACGAGAGAGGACGGGGCGCTTGTCCCCGCTGGCGCGATCGCCGACGATCGCGCCGACGTCGCGGGTGTGGTGCGTGTGACGCTCGAGACCGACGACGGCCGCTCCGGCGTGTACGACGCGCTCCTGTTGCGCGACGGGCGCCGGGTGGATACGGGGACGATCTGGGCTGGCGAACTCCAGGGAGAGATGAGCCGGGCGACCCTCGCCGCCTACGGCGGCCGCACCGTCGTCCTGTCTGGCGATGAGTGGCGTGCGATGGACCGCGACGGGGGGCTGAGCGCGTCTATCCGCGTCTTGTGCGGGATCCGCCCCCGGCTGAAGAGGGCGCGCGGCGTCATCGTCGCGCCGAACGCCTGGGCTGTGCGACGGGACGCCCTGGCGCGGAGGGGTGGAGCGTAGATACGCGCGACGCGCCAACGCGCGAGACACATAGGCGGGCACGCCCGACATCGGGCTATGTCCAGCGGAAAGGAACAGGACACGATGGTGGACCACTCATTCTCCGAGGGCGCGGCGACCGCCGGCGCGCGGGCGTCATTCGCGATGGGGCGTATCGGCATCGCGGGTGTCAACACCGCACCATTGGCGGCGACCGTCCTGGGCGAGACGGGCGGGGGGCCGGCGCGTCCCGTGCCCGACGCGCCGACCACGCCACGCCTGGGCGTGGCCGGTAATCTCTGGTCGATCATGGGCAAGGGAACAGACACCCTCGGCCTGACGGACATGTCCCCTCGGTCGGGGCCGCAGGGCGCGGCGGCCCCCGGCGGGAAGGCGCGCATCGCCGATCGTATCCATCGGACGAAGCTCCTCAACAGGCAATGCGCGGCGTGGTTTTTGGATTGGTCGTACGTCGTGAAGAAAGACAGGGGCAGGCCGGATCGGGTCGTTTGGTGTGACGGACGCCGCGCCGTGTTCGCGCCCGAGCATCGCACGATACCCCTGTTCTTCGATTCGGGCACGTACCGCATCCACATCGCGCAATCCGGGGACGTGCCGCGCTGGGCCTATAGCGAGGATCCGACATCGCCGACGGGGAGGAGGACCAACGTGGAGTTGTACAAGAGCGCCATCGCTTTGGCGCGCCCCGACGGTTTCGCGGCGGTGGACGTTCCCGGAGATCGGGTGGCGACTCGGCGCAATATTCTCGACCTGCTGGAGAGCTTCCCGGGATACGCCGCCGCCGCGATGCGGCCGGTCTACCCCGCCCCGCTGGCCGGGTTCGACGGGCAGTGGGCGACGAGGGATGTGCCCGGCGATTGGCGCCGGCTGGCGTCGTACGCGGACCTGATCCCCCTGTCGCGCACGCAGCAGGCGATTGCCCCCCTGCGCCGCGACGAGATGGTCCGCCGGGCGATCGCCAAGGCCGTGACCATCGACAAGGACCCCGATTTCCGCTGGATGGCGGACACCTTCGGGCGGGTCATGATCGGGGGGCTGAACAAGTCGCGGGCCGCGCCCAAGGCCGAGGTCGACCGCCCGGCGCGGCATATCGTCGCCGCGGTGCTCCAGCACCTGAATCCGGGCTACCAATTTTGGTACCTGGGGCAGCCAGTGCCACAGTCACCAACGGGTTGGGGATGCTCGGGCTGCTGGATCGCACCTGGCTGGACGGCTCGTGGTACCTCGCCGACAGTCTGGCGGAACGTTTCGGGACCTTCGAGGACGGTCTGATCACGATGATCAACGTGGGCAAGGGCCTCGGTCGAGACGGCCTGTCGCTCGTACAATCGGCCTTCCTCACGTCGGACATGATAGCCGCCAATCTGCGGGTCCTCTTCGCCGCGTATCGGGGTGAGATCCAATGGCCGCGCATTCCCTTGCCGATCGACACGCGTGATAAAGATCAGGTGGCCGCTTTGAAACACGCATGCCACTACGCGCAGTTCGAATTGGGCTTTGCGACCCCTGGTTAGGGAGGGGAGGGGTGAAGGCACCGAGAGATGGAGAGGTATAGCGTCATCGATGACGCATCCCGACGGCACGAACCTCTTTTGCGCGGGACGGGCCGTCCGGGCGCGCGATCGCGAGACTGGAGGATCACATCGATGGCCACGGACGTTTTATGCGCGAGGGGAGGCTACCCATGGGCGCCGTGAGAAACGCGCCGCGGCGCGGGCGGGCCATCGCGATGGCCCGCCCGCCGGTTATCACGTCGCGGAGGGCGCGATTCGAGTTGAGCTACGTCGACCGCGCCCTGCGGGTCCGCGAAATGTACCTGCGCCACATGCCGGACCTGTGGCCGCGCCTCTCGGCCGACGGCGCGTTGCCGTTGGGGGCCGCGTACGCGAGTGCCCTGACCCGCGCGGTCATCGAAATCCCGGTCAGATTCGGCGTCGCGCTCTTACACATCGCCGATGTCCAGGACGATGAGCAGATGGAATACGATTTCCGGTGTCAGACCGCCGCCGACGACGGCGATGAGGAGCATGAGTCCGGATTCGACCGGGAGTTCGTGCCCGGCTGGCACGCCGCTATCCCGTACGACGCGGGCGCCCTGAGCTACCGCGAGCCGGCCGAGGGGGCGCACCCGCTCGACGTGTTGCTTTTCGCCCTCCTGCGCCGCCACGATTTCGATACGTGGCTCGCGGCCAATGACGGCGCGGGAGACGCGAGGGGCACCGGCTGGATCGGCGATTCCCTCGCATCCGTCGTGTCAAACGAGGTGGCCGGCGCGCTGGCGGCGCTGGTCGAAGAGTATCCCGAGGAACCAAAGGGACTCTGCGGGAGGGTGTCGTTGGCATGGGAGGTACGGGATGAAGAACCCGCGGTGGCGTGGCGTCGACGCCATGCCGCCTGCCAGGAGCGTGAGCGGGTCCGGATCGATCGGCTCACGGGCGGGCGACCCGGATCGCGGGCCGATCGCGCGTCCGAACTCCCGGCGGCGTTATCCGATCTGTGGCCGTACGTCGATTACGTTCGCGGGTGGGACCCCAACCCATTTCTGGCCGCGGACGAGGTCTACAAAAATAGCCCGTAGAGCCCAAGAGCTTCAGCCTTGGGATATGAGGGCTTCATCAGCTTTAGCCGCTTTAGCGTCGCCGTGACTGCCATCCTTTATGCTTGGAGTGGTTATATGTTTGGAGTGGTTACATCATCTGCCTATTTTGCCTTTCCGGTTCTGCCGTCGCCGTTGCGGGTAAATAGCTATGAGTGCTCAATCGGCCACCTTGCCTGCCACCACTGCCAACGCATCAGCGCCTGCCACCCGGTCGGCGGTGATAACATATCGCTTCCGCTTGCAACCGACACCGGAACAAGCGCAACGGTTCTGGCAGTATGCGGGCGCGCGGAGATGGTCCTACAACTGGGCGTTCAAGCGAAGGCAAGAGCACTACCACTCGACAGGTAAGACACTCAGCTTCGCGGACCTATGCGCCGAGCTAACGACCCTCAAGTCGCAGCCGGAGACCTGCTGGCTCAAGACCGTCAACGCTCAACTCCTCCAACAAGGGATGCGAGATCTGTGCCGTGCATTCACCAACTTCTTCGAGAAGCGAACCCGGTATCCCAAGTTGCGCAAGAAGTTCAAGCACACGCCCACCTCCCGCTTTCCGCAGTCCATTGGATTGCCCGCGCACAACCAGATCACTCTTCCCGGTATCGGCGTCGTTGAGATGCGCCAATCACGGGAAATCATCGGTTTCGTGAAGAGCGCGACATGCAAGTGGGAGTGCGGCCACTAGTTCATCTTAGCAATAAAGAGTGGGCAGGTATAGTGACAGGAAAAGGGGAGGAGAGAGCCGCCGATGATCTTGCGCTATGGCTACCTGTCGCGCCACCCGCGCGTGTTCCTGACCATGACCGGCGTGCCAATCATCGTCTTCGATGAACTGGTGCGGGATCTGCTCCCGGCCTATGTAGCGGCGGATCAGGCCCGCCTGAACCGGCCCAGCCGCCAGCGGGCGATCGGGGGCGGCCACCCCTTCGCGCTGTGCCCGCGCGACCAGCTCTTGCTGACGGTGGTGTGGCTGCGGCAGTACCCCACCCAGGAGGCGCTCGGCTACTTCTTCGGGGTGTCGGACACGGGGGCGCGCGCCGTGATTGAGCGCGTGTTGCCGCTGCTGGAGGCGGCGGGACGGGACACGATGCGGCTGCCCGACCCCGGCCGGAAGCGCCGGCGGCACGCCGACGTGTTGCTCGCGGACATCCCCGCACTCACGGTGCTGGTCGATTCGTTCGAGCAGCGCGTGCAGCGGCCGGCGGTGGGGCAGAAAGAGTACTATTCGGGCAAAAAGAAGGCGCATACGGTGAAAGTCCAGGTGGCGGTGGACCCCGAGACGGGCAAGATCGTGGACGTGTCCGAGAGCGTGCCGGGGCCGACAGCCGACATCACGCTGCTTGAGCGTAGCGGGTTGTGCAAACGCGTGCCCCCTGAGGGCGGCATCGGGGGCGACAAGGGCTATCGGGGCATCGACAAGCTGCACGGGGGCGGTGCGACACCGCGGCGCAAGCCACGCGATCAGGAGCAGTCGGAGGAGGACAAAGCGTACAACCGGGCCTTCGCGCGCGCGCATCATCGTCGAGCACGGCATCCGGCGCGCGCGTCGCTACGAATGCCTGAGCCAGACGGACCGGCACTACCGCGCCACGCACACGGCGCGCGTGCGCGCCGTGGTTGGTTTGGTCAACCGTCACCTCGACCGCCAACAACGGCGCCGGGCGGCGTAATCCGCTCACAGGGGAGGGGGCCATGCGTCTCTCCTCCTATTCCGAAGATGAACTACTGGTTCGTGACCCTGGTCGCCCACCAGGAGATCGAAGACAAACCAAAGGCGATCCTAACGGAAGAAAACACCATCGGTCTCGACCTGGGCTTGAAGGACGCCTGCGTGACCAGCGAGGGCAAGATCATCCCGGCCCTGCGCTCCTACCGTAAGACGCAGGTGCGGTGCCGGAAAGCAGCCAGGGTCGTGTCTCGCCGTAAGGGCGCGAAGAAGAGAGAGAAGCCGAGCAATCGTTTCAAGAAGGCCAAGGCGAAGGCGGCCAGGATCGACCGGAAGGCCGCCAACCAACGAGCCGACTTCCTGCACAAACTCAGCACCGGGCTCGTGCAGGACCACGATGGTATCGTGATCGAGGACCTGTCGGTCAAAGGGCTAGGGAAAACCAACCTGGCAAAATCCGTCTTTGACGCTGGCATGGGCCTATTCCGGCGGATGCTGGAGTACAAGGCCGATCGAGGGAGCAGGACGATCATCGTCATTGACCGCTGGTTTCCCTCTAGCCGGTTATGCTCCGTCAACGGGTGCGACTACCGCACCCAGGTGTTGACGCTGGGCGATCGTGTGTGGACGTGCCCGCAGTGCGGTACCATCCACCATCGGGACGTCAACGCCGCTCGCAACATCGAAGCCGAGGGGTTGCGTATCTATCGCACCTGGGCACAGGATCAATCGCCCCTGGATAGGGGGGTCGTCGCTGCCGGACAGGTAGAGACGTTAAACGCTCGTGGATGCTGTGTCAGCTTCCCTAATGGGAGCAGTGGCAGAAATACCGACGTAGTCGGACAGAAGCGAGAATCCCACGAGCTTTAGCCGTGGGAGTTGTCAAATAGAGACCTATCGCCTGGGCCCAGAGGTGTTCCCCTGGTCCGACGATGGATTGGCCGATCTCATCACCTGCTGGGGAGAGGCGCGGGAGGCTGCTGATCGGGCCGTCGCCGCGCGCGCGCGGATCGCGGACAATCCGTTGCCTTTTGCGGTCGCGTTGCGCGATCTGCTGGCGGACACTGTCCCATCTCGGACCGCGACGCGTGAGTGAGAGGGGTCGTTCCCCGCGCGGGTCTGACCGCCGGGGATGGCGCACGAGGAGGATGTCGATCACATGACGACGAAGGACTGATAGGCGTCGTCGCGGGGGACCGATGGGCGCGGAAAGGGGATGGTGACGATGATGGAGAGCGTGGCGAGTATGTCGATGGGACGCGCACGGCGTCGGCCGGGCGCGCCCACATGCGCGCCCGACCGCTGTGCGAGAGTGCGTCATTGACATTGGCGCTCGATTAGATCGACATGCAACACCTCGTAGCAGCCGGCGCTGAAGCCTACCTGAACGGGTAACGTGTGCCTGAAGTCGGCGTATTGGGGCTGACGATAGGGCCGCCCGCGCCGCTCAGCCACCAATGTCAATGACGCACTCTCCGCTGTGCGAGAGTGCGTCATTGACATTGGTACTCGATAACAGGGACAGGCAATGCCTCGTGGCAACCAGTATCGACCTGTATCTGAACGGTTGAGGCGCACTTGTCGTCGCCGTCTTGGGGGCGGTGATGGGAATGCATGCGTTGTACAAGCACTATCCCAATGTCAAAGACGCACTCTCGCACACGGGTGGAACGTAGGGCGTGGGGGCACGCCGCGACCGGAGGCTCCGGTTGGTCCAGTTCCCGTTGCCGCACACGCCGGCACCGTGGGAGTGTGTCGAGGCGACGACGGGGCTCCGGTACGTGGGGCACCGACGCGGAGGCCCGCTAGATGATAGGGGATGCCCACCGCGCCCACTCGCCCTATGACGGAGAGAGACCTGGAAAAGGAGACAAAGGAGACAAAGACGATGCCGAAACTTAGCGAACGGCAGATACCGGGACCCGACCCGACGATCCGGCCAGATGGCTTGGAGGTGTCCTGTCTGGCCTGCGGGGAGCGTGGTCGGTTCATCATTCTCGCGGGGAGCGAGCCGCGCGCGGTGGAGGCCGCCGCAGTCCCGGCCGAGCGCCAGGGCGTCGCCTGCGGGCGCTGCGGCTCGCGCAATGCGCTCCTGCTGCAGCCCGCGCAGATGTGCTGGTGAGGGGTGTGCCGGGGGCGCGGCCTGCGCGCTTGTCAGGCGCGGAGGGATAGGCGTCCGAGGTGTCGCTGGTCACGTTAAAGGTATCGTGACCAGCGACACGAGGTGTGTGTCGACAGGTCATGCGCTGCGGCGTCCGTCTGGCCCCCTTCGCGAACGACCCGCTGGCCGTCTGTCACGGGTGATGTCGACGGCATAGTGACTACTCCCACGGGTAAACCCGTGGGCTTCTATGGTTCTTCCCCGAGAGAGTGTAATCCCACTCTCAGTATTGCCTTGTTGCCACATGCCGCTTACCCCCTTTTTTTATTCCCCTTTAATTTACATAATGTTATCGGAATGAGCGCGTCGAGGGGCATCAGCCTCATGTCGCCTATCCAGTCGTTCTCTCCGACAAGCTGCCAGTGAGCATGCCACTAAGGACTGAGGTCGTCGTGGTGGAACCGGACGGCATACCGTGAATCGGGTTTGGGGAAAACAGTTGGGCATAAGGTGTCAGCCATTGAACGATCACCCTTTGACACTCCACACGGCTCAAGCCGTGGAATTCTTGGTTCAGCGATCGTTGCATCGTTGCCCAGAGGCTCCGATGTCTGACACAATCTTCCCAAGCGTGACTTCCCGCGTGCCCCGCGGTAGAGACACCGTTAGGCGTCATGGTGGCCCCCGAAGGAGCGATCACCACGTATAGTATACCGCACGCGGGCGACCGTTGACGCGCCGCTTGTCGCGGCCCGTCGTTGCCACGATCCCATTCATCCCACGACTACAGCCGTGGATTTTCTGAGAGGTTTCTATAATAAAGGGACTAGGAAAGGGGGCTGTGATGACGCCACAGGGACTGCTGCTCGAATTCTTGGGGGCGACAATCGTCGCCACTCTATTCGGTCGCTATTACGTGTATCGCGGCAACGGGCGCACCGCAGCCGCTTGGCGTCTTTTCTGGCGCGGCGCCGTCATCTGCGTGCCGCTCTGTGTCCTGGGGATTGTTTAGGTCGCTATGGCGCCGACACGACCACTCATGGTCGTGGGCCTGGGCATCAACGTCGTCGCGGGCTTGGCCGGTCTGCTCGTCATGGCGGCGGCGGGCACCCGCGCCCTACGCCATGGCGTGCGGCGTGGCGGCACGCCGCCGAGCGCAGCGTGAGATTGGCGCGTAGGATAGACACCGGCGCGCGTAGCCGTAGCGCCGGCGGTCGTGGTGCGTGCAGGCGGACGGCGGCCTCCTCATCACCGGTGATGGCGTGTGTCGCGCTCTCCACGGCGGCGCGGAGTTGGCCGGCCAGGGCCTCGACCCCTGCCAGCACGGCGGCGGCGCGTGTCCGTTGGACGCCATCCGCCGCGTGCGTGGCCTGGCTCCGCAAGGCGTGCGTGGCCTGGCTCCGCAAGGCGTGCGTGGCCTGGCTCCACAAGGCGCGCGCGGACGCCGCGATGCGTTGGAGCGGCGCGTCCGTGTCGGTCGGTGCGCGGCCCGTGTCCAGCCCCTCCGCGAGCAGGGCCAGCACGTCGCCGGCCGCATGCATGACCGCGTCAATGCGGCGCGGCGGCGTTCCCTGGCCCACCGTGTCGCGCCGCCGGTGGCGCGTGTCGTCCAGGGCGACTAACGCGAGGTTGATGCCCTCGGCCTCGTCGAGCAGCGTGCGCCACGCTTCCCCCACGGCGCTATGGTCGCTGCCCGCCCCGGTCACCGTCGCGCGGGCGTCCGTGAGCGCGGCGGTGGCGAGCGGTGGGCTATCCGGCCCCCGCGACGCACGCGTGTCGGCGGCGAGCTGCCGACACAGGGCGGCCAGGGTGACGCGCTGGGGTTCGTCGCGCCGCACCGGCCACGCGGCCACCGCTAGCAGGGTTTGGAGCAGGCCGCCCGCCAGGATCAACCCCGCCTGTTCCGCCGCGGCGGTAGGGCTAAGCGGCTGCGCGGCGGACACGACCAGCATGACCATGCTGGTGAGGCCAATCTGCGTGGACGCCGGACCCAGCGCCACGAGCAGGCCGCCGCCGAAGCCCCAGAGCGCGGCGAGCGCCAGGGCCAGGCCGTCGATCGCCCCCCATGGTCCCGCCGACGAACAGAGACACGGCGCTGATGAGGCTGACCAGCACCATCTGGCCGGCCCGCACGCGATAGGGGCCGGGTCGATCGGAGAAGGCGACGTTGAGCGCGCCGATGCTTAAAGAAATCGGCGTAAAACCCGCAGCTTTAGTCGTGGGATAGAAGACGTATCCGCCGACAAGGCGGGCGCGCGTGGGCGCCCGTGCGTGGTATAGTGGTAGGCGGGGTCCCCTCTGCGGAGGCTCCTTCGGGGGCCACCAGGACGTCTAACGGCGTCTCTACCGCGGGGCACGCGGAAAGTCACGCTTGGGGAGATTGTGTCAGACATCAGCGCCTGCCTCCGCTGAGGCGGGCCACGATGCAACGATCGCCGAACCAAGAATCCCACGGCTTCAGCCATGTGGAGTGTCAACGGCGAGGCCCACGAGCGGATGCCCCGTCGCCACCCCCGCAGCGAGTGGAGCAACCGTGCCAACCGCGTTGCGCAGGGGCGTCACCCACGCGATCTTCGCGCGATCCACGCGGGCGACGTCGCGCACAAGTGGACGCAAAGACGAAACGACATCCCTCACCACAGGCGCCTCACCGTACACTCCCCGGAGACCCCACGCTTGTAGCGCCGGGGTCGTTGATTGGTCCGATCCCGACCCTCGCGGCTCCTCCTGTGCTGGCCGCAGACCGTATCCGACGTGCGCGGACGCGGTCTGTCGCCCGCACCGCCTCACGCCATCCGGACGTTCGACTACCGACGCGCTGGCGACAGGACGGTCGTGCCGGACCCCACCGCCACGCTGTCGTCAGGCCGTTTCGTTTACGCCACGGTGACGTCAGGGCAGAGATAGACGTCCTGGATGGCATGGAGCAGGCGCACGCCGTCATCCATGGGACGACTGAACGCCTTGCGGCCGGAAATCAGGCCCGTGCCCCCCGCGCGCTTGTTGACCACCGCCATGTAGATGACCTCAGTCAGATCGGTGTCGCCGGCTGAGGCGCCGCCCGAGTTGATCAACCCGGCCCGCCCCATATAGCAGTTCATGACCTGGTAACGCGTCAGGTCGATGGGGTTGTCGGACGTGAGGTCACGGTACACCGCGCTGCTCGTCTTGCCGAATTTCAGCGCGGTGAAGCCGCCGTTCGTCTCGGGCAGCTTCTGCTTGATGATGTCCGCTTCGATGGTGACGCCAAGATGATTGGCCTGGCCCGTCAAATCGGCCGCGAGGTGGTAGTCCGTGCCGTCGTGGGTGAAGGCCGGGTTGCGCAGGTAGCACCAGAGCACCGTCGCCAGGCCCAGCTGATGCGCCTCGTGGAAGGCGACCGCGACCTCCTGGAGCTGCCGGGACGACTCGGGCGACCCGAAGTAGATCGTGGCGCCGACAGCGGTAGCGCCCATGTTTCAGGCTTCGCGCACCGTGCCGAACAGGATCTGGTCGTACGTGTTCGGGTAGGTCAGGAGTTGGTTGTGATTGAGCTTGACGATGAAGGGGATCTTGTGGGCGTACTGACGCGCGACCGCGCCCAGCACGCCGAAGGTGGAGGCCACGGCGTTGCAGCCGCCCTCGATGGCCAGCGTGACGATGTTGGCCGGGTCGAAATAGAGGGGGTTGGCCGCGAAGGAGGCGCCGGCGGAGTGTTCGACCCCTTGATCGACGGGGAGGATCGACAGATACCCCGTGCCGCCGAGCCGGCCGCCGCCGTAGAGTTGGTGTAAGCTGCGCAGCACCTGGGGGGAGCGGTCCGAGCCCACGAAGACCCGATCCAGGAAGTCCGGGCCGGGGAGGTGCAGCCCCACCTTGGCGACCTTGGGCTGGTAGTCGAGCAGGTCACGATGATCCCCGAGGGCCTGGGCGATGACGTCGATCGAGGCGGTGTTCTTGACGAGGGCGGTGTCCTTGACGAGGGTGGTATCCATACTCATGGTGTCCTTCATACTCACGGTGTCCTTTGCTGATGCTGGATAGCTCCGCGCCCACATCAGGCGCTGATACGGTCACGGTTCTCCACGCGTCTACGGGCGCGTGCACAGGTCTTTTGGGTCGCTGCCGGCGTGACGTGCGGCTGGCTACACCACCCTCCAGCTGCGCAGGTGCGTGACTGATTGCTGGTCGTCCCAGGCGATGGTGTCTTTCAGCGTGTGCGCGAGCCGGTCGCCGCTGGTATGGCCAGCCATGTTGGCCACGCCACGCCGTCCCCGGCGTGCAGTGCTCGTTCCCGTACAGCCGGAGGTATGCTCCCCGTATCTGGTGGGCGCCGGCGTCCATGAGGAACACGATGACGCGCACGTTGATCCAGCGCGTGGCCGTATCCAGACGGGGAACCGGCGTGCCATGTGTGTCATTGACCGGCGTCCTTCTGATGTGTCACGCGTGCGGCGCTCACGACCGCGCACAGGACGACGGCTTCGTTGTGCGCGGTGTCGCGGGCGCCATAGATGAGGGTGACCGGTCCGTGTGTGGCCCGCTCCGCCAACGCCTCGACGAGCTGACGGCGCTCCGGCTCCGCGAGTTCAGCCCGATAGCGGCGCTGAAACTCGTCCCAGCGCGCGGGGTCATGACCAAACCAGCGGCGTAGCTCGGTCGATGGCGCGATCTCCTTCATCCAGGCGTCGAGATGGGCCTTCTCCTTACTGACGCCGCGCGCCCACAGGCGGTCCACCAGCACGCGGTAGCCATCGCCGTCGTCCGCTGGCTCGTAGGCGCGTTTGATCCGCACCTGTTCCGTCGTGCTCCTCGTCGTCGCGGGGACGGGGTGTCCCATAGCGTGTCCTCCTCTTCCCGCCGACCGGTGCGTGTCCGCACCACCCGGTGGCCTCTATGCTGCCCTCAGCAGCCTCTCATAGCGCGGGACTCTGCCGCCGGGTGGACGTCCTCAGACGGCGTCGCGCGCGGCGTCGGCGCGCTTGAACGCTAGCTCCAGGCCGGGACGCACGCGATCGGGATGCAGGGCGGCGTCAACGGCGGAATCGCACCGCATGGCTGGATGTGCCACGCGGGCACGCTATGGGCCGAGAGCGCCGCGCACGCATCACTGTCGCCCTCACGATCCCTCCACCGGGTTCGGTGGCGCGCTGTCCGCGTGCGCGCCAGCGGGAGGTCTATCCTGCGTCGTCACATGCACATCGATGTACCTATCAGCGGCCGACCCATCCTGCTTTGTCACATGCACATCGATGTCCAGGCCGGCGGCAGACCCATCCTGCGTCGTCGCATGTACAGCGCGGTCCAGCCCATGCGCGCGCGCGTCGATGGCGACCGGCGCGGCGCGGCCAGCCCCCGCGGGCGCGGTCTGCCCCGCTGTGCGCGCGTCGTGGCCGCTCCCGCTCGTGGGGGTGGCGGCGCCCGCACGCGCTATGTGGTCGTCCTCTCGACCCGCGGCGCGGCCATCAACCCCCGCCCATGATCGCCCCTGCTGCCAGTATTGCTCGATGGCCTCCAGGGGTTTGCCCTTCGTCTCGGGTACCAGGAACCAGATGAAGACGATCTGGACGACCGCGAAGGCGGCGTATATCCAGAAGGTCACCGACTTGCCGAGCATGTTGATCAGCGTCAGAAAGGTGATGCTGACAATCAGATTGGCGCTCCAATTGCCGACGGTCGAGATGCTCGAGCCCGTGGCGCGCAGCCGTGTGGGGAAGACCTCCGCCGCGATCAACCAGTAGGTGGGGCCCAGGCCGATGGCAAACGAGACGATATAGAGTAAGAGCACGATCAGGAGCAGCAGGCCATGTTGCGGCGCGCCGATCATGAAGATAAAGCCGGTCGCGGCCAGCGTCAAAAAGACACCGCACGAGCCGAAAAGCAACAGCGGCCGGCGCCCGACCCGGTCGACCAGGAACAGCGCCAGGATCGTGGCGAGCACATTGACGACGCCGACGAGGATCGCGCCGATCAGCGAGCTGCCCGTCGCCGAGGCGCCGAAGCCGCTGTAGCCGGTGACGATCGGCGCATAGTAGATGATCGTGTTGATGCCCACGAGTTGCTGCAGGATGGCCAGCCCCACGGCCACGATTAAGGCCACGCGTAACCCGCCATGGAAGAGCTCGTGCGTGGACGCGTGTGTGGCCTCCTCCAGCCGCGTCTTGATCCGACCCATCTCCGCATCGGCGCCCGTGGGCACGACGCGGCGCATCACCGCGGTAGCCTCGTCCCACCGCCCCTTGCTGGCCAGCCAGCGCGGTGTATCGTGCAGGAAGAACATGCCGACGCCCAGGGCGGCCGCGGGGATGACCGCCACGGCGAACATGGGCGGCCACCCCAGGCCCGCGCTGCTGAAGCCGAGATCGACCAGATAGGCGACGAGGATACCGACCGTGATCATCAGCTGGAACAGAAACACGAGCTTGCCGCGGATGGCCGGGGGCGATAGCTCCGAGGTATACATCGGCGCCACGACCGACGACGCGCCGATCCCGAAGCCGACGATGATGCGGAGGATCACGAAGGGCCACAGGCTCGGGGCGAATGCGGTCAGGATCGCCCCGACGGCGAAGATGATCGCCATGATGATGAGCGTTTTCTTGCGACCCAGCCAATCCGCCATCTTGCCGCCCACGGCGGCGCCCAGGATGGCGCCGATGAGCACGGCGCTGACCGCGATCTCCTGCGTGGTGGACGTGAGGTGGAACTGCGTTTTGAGGAAGCCCTGCGCGCCCGAGATCACGCCCGTGTCATACCCAAAGAGCAGGCCGCCCAGGGCGGCGATGAAGCCGACGAGATAGACGTAGCCGGGGATCGTGGTCGTGCCCTGGGTGACCTGATCGGCGTCCCGCGTCGTGCTTGCGACAGGGAGCGTGGTGTCTGCCCGCGCGTCGCGCGTGGCGTGTCCGTTATCTCCTACAGTGCTGGCCATCGGTCTTCTCCTCTTCTCTCCGTCGGTTGGAGCCCCGGCCACGTCGCGCGCCGGGGCCAGGGCCGCCACCAGCGCCGTCCCCCCCCAGGGCTCGGCGCCGGTCATCTCACCGCGCAGGCATGCGACCAGCTAGGCGGACATCGCCGCGCGCTCCTCCGCGTCTTGTGCCCGCTCCTCGGCGGCCCGTGCCCGCTCCTCAGCGACCGTCGCCTGGGCCTCGGCCTGGACTCGCCACATCCGTTCACGCGCCAGGTCCGCCGGGCTCACGTCCATCACGGCCGCGTCGCGCGGTATCAGCGTCGCTATCGTCACCCTCTTCGCGCTGCCCTCGGTCCTCATCGTGGGTCTCCTGTGGCGTTGAGTGGCGCCGCACGTTGTGCTCTCACCACGTTGTCCGCACCCGTCCGCGCACCTAGGGGTGGTGCGCCCGTACCCCGTAGTCTAGCGGGCGCGTGTCAACAGTCCCGTCACAAGCCCTCAACAGGGCGTCAAGAAGGATCAACAAGAGTCAACGAGGCGCCATCTCTTGCGGAAAGGACACAAAGACACATGACCATCAGACGAGAGGCGGGAGAGGAGGATCAAATCTCCGCGCTCGTGCCGTAGTACTGGTTATCTTCGCGGAAGCCCCCCTGTCCATCCCAAAGGTGGGTGTACTCATCAACCAATTCAATGGAGCGCACCCACTTGACCATCTTGTAGCCCAGATACGTCTCGACACGCAGGCGGACCGGCGCCCCATGGTTGACGGGGAGGGGCTCTCCATTCATCTCCAGGGCCAGGATCGTTTGGGGATGTGTGGCCTGGCCCATGGGCAGGGCCTCGTAGAAGGGACGCTCCCACGCGTGCGTGGCCTGGGGGAACGATTGCTTGCCTTGCTGATAGGACGTGAACACGAGGTACTTCGCGCGCGGCGAAGCGCCGCAGCGCTGTAAAATCGCGGTGACCGGCACGCCCGTCCAGGCGGCAATCCCACTCCAGCCCTGGATACAGTTGTGCAGGGTCGTCTGCGATTCTTGGGCCATCGCACGCAGATCGTCGAGTGACAGGCGCAGCGGGGTGTCCACCAGTCCCGACACCTCCAGCCGATAGTCGGCGAAGTTCGTCGCGACCAGCGTCTTATACTCGGCGGTCTCGGGGGGATAGCCATTGGTCCAGAAGTACGACGAGACTTTGGTATAGTGCTGGCGCGTCGTCAGGCGCTGCATGCTCAACATGCGGATAGGATCGACGACCGCCCCCAGGACGTGTTGCATCTGGCGGCGGTGACCCAGGGTATACCACGACGCCCAGGCCGCGATGAGCACGACGACGGCGAAACTGCCGAAGAAGATGACCATCACCAGCGTCAGATTCGTGTGCGCGGCGCCGGGGGAGTTCCCCACAATGATGTTGCGCACGTTGTCCTGGAAGTGGACCACGAAGACCAGCGTGATGTGGACGACGCCGAAGAGTACCCAGAGCACCAGGCCGATGAAGTGCAAGCTGCGCGCGCCCTGTTTGCCCCCCAGGAGTTTGACGAACCAGGGGAAGCGCGCCTCGATCGCCGGCGACATGGCGAACGCGGTGATGATCTGGTACGGGGCCAGCAGAAAGACTATGGCGGCATACGCCATCTGTTGCAAGGGGTCGAACGGGCGGAAATCGCTCGCCGGGGGGATGTGGAAGCTGCCGTAGATGAGGGCGGTGTGCCAGGCGCGCGGGACGATGTCCCACGAGGTGGGGATCAAGCGGCTCCACTCGCCGGTGGCGAAGAGCAAGACCACGTACACGAGGCCGCTGAGCATCCAGAACGTGGCGCAGAAGAAATGCCAATGCCGGCCCATCCCAAGCGCATCTTTCCCCGGCAGGGCGAGCCAGGGGGAAATGGACCGCTCATCGTCCATCGCCGTATACAAGCGGTCAGTCGGCACGGTGGCCTTGGTAAACGTGAGCCATTCGGAGCCGGGCTTACAGCTGCTATTCCAGTAGAGCCGGGGATGGGCCACCAGGATTTGCAGGCCGGCGCGCATGAGCAGGAACATGAAGAGTAAATTGAGGTAGTGCGTGACCCGTATCCAGAGGGGGAAATCGGATACGGCGAGCACAACGTGTAGTCCCATCATTAAAACGCCTCCAGTCCAAACGACGCGCTCACGCGCGCATGTGTACACACCGACGCCCCATAGGGCCAAGGGCCAATCTCTTTCATTGTGCCGCAGGGGGCCTGCCACACGCGTCTATGGCGCTCACGACCTCCGTCATCCTGGTTCCTGAGACGCCCGTGCGGGCCAGGCGATGGTGAGGAGGAACGCGCTCTCGTCGAGCGCTTCCACGTCATGGGCGACGTCCGGATCGAGCGCCAGGACGTGTCCGGCCGGCAGCTCGATCGTCTGATCAAGCACTTGCAGGCGCAAGCGTCCGGTCAGCGTCTGGATTGAGATGCGTCCGGGCGCGCGATGCTCCTCCATCCGGCCTCCCTGCCGCATCACGATCAGGACGATGCGGAGGTCCGGTTCCTTGACGAGGGTCTTGGCGTTGCGCATGCTCTGCCGCCAGCTCTCCTCGCCGCGCAGGCGCTCTACTTCCCCGAAAAGATCAAAGGTGAGCAGGGCGCGGGCCACCTGATGCATCGGCCGCTCGGGATTGCCATGTGTCTGTCCGGCTGGATAGTCGGTTGAATACGGTCCGCCCGTGTGATCGGTCTCCATGGGACGTTGCCCTTTCTATTCTATAATGCGGGGTTCTCGATGGTAAAGATCGGGGCGCGTATCACCGCGTCGCACCCCACGCCCGCAGGTTCTATGCCCGCGTGGGGCCGCGCGACAGCCGTCCCCTCCCACCAGCGCCTCCCGGCGCTCACCCACCTCCGCGAGCGTTTTGCCCTGTGCGTGTCGGTGTACACAGCGCGCGGCCAGCGGGGGAGACGGCGAGGTGGTCCATACAGGCGCGCGCTCCTGTTCACGCGGACGTCGAACGGGTCAGGGGCAGCTCGGCCAACTCGCGCCCGACCAGCACATCCAACAGCCAGTCCAGGCCGATACGGACGCGCTTGTCCATCCCCGGCATCTTGGAGAGATAGATCCCCCGCCACAGCGCCCAGGCCACGAGACCGGAGAGATGCACGCCGTACAGGCTGGCTACGCCGGAGCGCCGACCGACGAGGGCAAGCTCGCCGATCGGCGTGTAGACAAAGGGCTGTGGCTGACGGCCGTGCAACACCGCCGCGATGTTGCGCCCGACCTGCGTCCCTTCGCGCATCGCATTCTGCGCGGTGGGGGCGTAGGTCTTCTTCTTGCCGGAGTGCGGGATCTCGGCGCAGTCACCGAGCGCCCAGACGCCCTGATGCCCCGTCACGGCGCAGCACGCGTCCACGACGACGCCGCCGTGAGGGCCGCGCGCGCAGTCCAGCGTGCCGATGACGGGGCTGGGCGTAACGCCGGCCGTCCAGATCAGCGTGTGGGCGGGGATGCGTTTGCCTCCCTCCAGCGCGGTGTAATCCGGGCTGGCTCCCGTGATCTCCGTGTTGAGGAGAACCTCGACGCCGCGCTGCTCCAACTTCCGTTGGGCGTAGCGAGCCAGGCCGGCGCCGAGTTCGGGCAGCAGGCGCTTGTCCGGCTGGACCAGCACGGTGCGGATCGGCGTGTCGCGCAACGACGCATAGGTCTTGGCGACAGCGCGGACCAGGTCGTTGAGCGCGGCCATGGTCTCGACACCGGAGAAGCCGCCCCCGCCGACGACGAAGGTCAGCAAGGCGCGCCGTTTCGCGGCATCCGGCTCGTCCGCGGCGTAGGCGAGGAGCTCCAGGGCGCGGTTGCGGATCGCCGCGGCATCGCCCACGGTCTTGAGGGTCAGGGCGTGCTCTTGCACACCGGGGATGTCGTGGAAGTTGGTGACCGCGCCCAGGGCAATGACCAACTGATCGGCCTCCAGCGTGCGCCGCTCCGCGGGCGTCGCCGCGTCGGCGGAGCCGCGGGTGAGTGTCACGCGCCTGGTCGCGAGGTCGATACCGTCGACGCGCCCCTGCGCGAAGGTGATACGCGGCGAGAGCCGCCGCACCGCGCTGATGATGTGGTCCGCATCCACCTCTCCACCCGCCACCTCTGTCAGCATCGGGGTGAATACCATGAAGTTATGCTGGTCGACGAGCGTGATCTGGCCGTCCTCCTCCCGGGGCAGCAGGCGCGCCAGCGCGCGGGCGACGTGGACACCCGCGAACCCGGCCCCGACGATGACGATCGTGCGCACCCTCACACCTCCTGCGTCAGTTCGAGCAGCCAGAAGCCCTGCTGCTCGATCTGCATGGTGAGGCCCTGGCGCAGTTTCTCGGCCGGCACGAGGCCCTGCGCGGTCCAGTGCCCCAACAGGCTATCGTAGACGCGCAGGCGGTACGCGCCGCTCAACTCAACGGCGTCCGTGACGCGCAGCGCCGTGGCGATCGTGCGGTCGTCGGTATTGCCCACAAAGAGGAGCAGGTTTTCCCCCTGGCGCAAGCCCAGGGTCACGGCAGCGGCGCCGGCCGCATGCACCTGCGCGGTGATGTCGTCCTCGTACGCCACGTAGGGCGCCGACTCTTGAAAGTGCTCCGTGGTGTAGAGGCGCAGGTCGGGCGTGCGCACGGCCAGCCACGTCAGGGAGCGGCCCTGGTAGGGCACGTTCTGCACGGCCATCCAGGTCCAATCGGGGGCCAGCCGCGGCTCGATGCGCGGGACGCCGGACGTGAGGTCCAGCCCGGCGGCGCCTTCAATGGCCGCCCAGAGGTAGCGCGGCGGGAACCACGGCGAGAGCATCATGCCCTCGTTCACCAGGGTCTCGCCGTGCAGCCACTCCGAAAACTGGCCCGGCACCGTGCTGTTCTGACGCGGATCGCGCGCGTAATTTTGGAAGCTGGTACTGAGCGCGTGAGCCATGAAGGCGGGGCTGAAGCGCGCCGCGGCGACGGCGTACCAAAACGTGGCGGCGACCCACACGCCGCCCATCAAGCCGTAGGCGGGCGCGGGGCCGGGGGAATAGTTGGGCGCGTCGCGCGGCGTGGTGCGGATGCCGGCCGCGGTCCAGAAGTCGGGACTGCTCAGGCGGCTGATGATGCGCGCCGCCGTCTCCTCCGCGGCCACGCCGAACATCACGGGGAACACCAGGTCCGAGGTCACGTCGCTGCGCGGCGTGCCGTCGATGTCGATATTGAGGTAGTACAGCCCGTTGGCCGGATTGAACAGATGGGTGTTGATGGCCTCTTTGAGCGCCGCGGCCTCCTGGGCGAACGTGGCGCTCTCGTCGTGCTGCTCCAGCACGCGCGCCATGTGGGAGATCGTGTGCAACGCGGCGTAGCACTCGGCGTTCACTTCGGTGGTGGCGCCGGAGAGGCGGTAGTTCTTGATCACGTTGCGCCACCCGATGATGCCCCAGTCCGACGTGCCGGTGGCCGTACACCAGACCAAGCCCTGCGCGTTGCGCTGCGAGAGGATGTAGCGGGCGGCTTTGACGGCGGCGGGGTAGACCGTGCGCAGGAAGTCCTCATCGCCCGTGGCGTTGTAGTGGTGCCACAGCGCCAGGATCAGTAAGGGCGTGTTGTCGTTGATGTTGAGCCCATAGTCCGCGGTCTTGCCGGTCCGAATGTCGTAGTACTCGACGATCAGGCCGCTCTCCTCCTGGTTGCGCACGTAGGCTAAGAGCGACGCACGGGCGAACTCCGGCGCGAGATAGTCGCAGCCGAAGCCAAACCAGGCCGTGTCGCGGCCCACGCTGTTGTTGGAGCGCGAGGGATCGTTGACGAAGCACCACCCCGTCGGCGCCTTGAGCATCACGCGCAGCATGTTGGCCTTGGCCCACAAGACGCCGCGGTTGACCTGCACGTTGGGCGTCATCACCACGGAGCGGCCCAGCACGTCGTGATAGTACGCCATGGTCCGCTTCAGCGCCTCATGCGCGGGGGGGCAGGCCCGATAGGCCGCGGTCGCGCCGTGACGTCCGCCCGTGGAAAAGCTCAACAGGTACGCGAAGGAGACGCGCTCACCCGGCTTGAGCGTGTGGGAGAGGTGCAGCGCGCCGAGTATCTCACCGCTGGGCGCGTCGGTGGTGTCCGCGAGCAGGCCGGGGCACGTCGCCCCGACGGTCCGCCCGTAATCGACGGTCGTCTCGAAGCTGGCCGGCTTCTCCGAGCAGCCAAAGACGCGCACCAGGTCGGGGTTGGAGCGGTTCCAGGCCAGCAGGGCGCCCAGCCGTTTGTCGTAGGCGGCCGCGACGTCGTGCGCTGTGTCGCCGCGCAACTGGCAGAACGCATACGTGGCGATAGGCGCGTCGTCCTCCCCCTCGTTGCGCAGGTCCACCGTGTAGTAGATCGCCGGGGGGTCGACGGCCCCATCAGGATGGGGCTGCCCACTCAACACGAAGATGTCCTCGTGGACGGCCACCTGGTTCGCCAGGGTAAAGGCCCGCTCTTGATGCTCGGGGTGGATGGTGAACAGACCGTCCGTGAGGGGGGCCAGATGCATGCCGGTCCGCTCGTCCCAGTGATGTAATACGAGCGTCCCGAAGACGGTCGCGCCCGTCTCAATGCTGTAGACCTTCTCGATCGCGCCGGTGCCTTTGATGATGGCGCAGGCCGTGGGGCCGCCGAGGGTGCTGCCCACCGCCAGTTCGTTGTCAGGCACGGTATAGATGGCCTCGCGGGCGCTATGCCCGATGCCGCGTGCAATATCCATACATTCCTCTTTTCGTGTGTGACCCGCTCCGCCAACGCATCAACCAGCCGGCTCCGCGCGTTCGACCCGGTAGCAGCTCGTGCCGCGGGGGTCTGCCGCCGGGCGCCCGCACTCAGACGGCGTAGCGCGCGGCGTCGGCGCGCTTGAACTCCAACCCCATGCCCGGCCGCGAGAGGTCGGGGTGTAGGGCCCCGTCGACGGGGGTCAATGTCCCGTCGAAGAGCATATGTTCGATGCGCGCGTGGTCGTAGAAGTATTCGCTGGGGCTGAGCCGCGCGATGGCGCAGCACGGCGCGACGTGCAGCGATGGCGCGCAGTGCGCCGAGAGGTCCATGCCGCGCGACTCGGTCAGGGCCGCCGTGCGCAGGAAGCCGGTGATCCCGGCGCAGCGCGAACCGTCGGCCTGCAGCACGTCGACCGCCTCGTGCTCTAGCATATGGCGGAAGTACCACAGGTCGTAGCCATACTCGCCGGCGGCGATGTTCATGCCGGCCGGAGCGCGGTCACGGATCAGATGCAGACCCGCCAGATCGTCGGACGACACCGGCTCCTCGAACCACACCACGCCGTACTCCCGGAAGGCCTCAGCCTGCGCCAGGGCCTGCGTGCGACTGTAGGCGCCATTGGCGTCCACGTACAGCAGCGCATCCGGCCCGATCGCGTCGCGCGCGGCCTTGACGCGGCCAAGGTCGTCGGCGGGGTGGGTGCCGATCTTCATCTTGACGCGCGGGATACCCTGCTCCACCCAGCCGCCGAACTGCTTTTGCAGCCGCTCAATCGAATACGTGGTGAACCCGCCGCTGCCGTAGACCGGCACGGCGTCGCGCGTCGCGCCGAGCAGCGTCACCAGCGAGACGTCAAATAGGCGCGCCTTGAGGTCCCACAGCGCGACATCCACGGCCGCGATGGCCATGGAGGCGATGCCGGGACGGCCCAGGTTGCGGATAGCGTGGACCATCGCGTCCCAGCAACCGGGCACGTCCATAGCGTTACGGCCCTGTACAACCGTCCTCAACATGTCCTTGATAAGCGTCCCCGTCGCCGTGTCGGCGTAGGTGTAACCCAGGCCGCGCAGGCCGCCCGCCGTCACCTCGACAAGCACGAGCGTGGTGGAGTCCCACGCGTAGGTGCCGTCGGCCTCGGGACCGTCGGTTGGTATTTTGTAGACCGCTACGTCGATCTGTTCGATGGGAACGGCGCTGTCGAATATAGCCATACTCCTACCTCTTCATCCTCCCGCCTGCGGGCCGACCACTTTCATGCGCAGGTCATCGCCGGCATGCTGGTGCGCGCGCTCGTCCTCCAGATTGTGCTGGTGGTCCTTCTCGTAGCTCGCCTTGGACGTGCCGCCCAGGCGCGGCACGCCGCGTCCCGACACGCCCCACGGCTCGAGTTCCTTGGCCATGGATGGCGCCGGCGCCGCGCCCGATCCGCCGCGCCGCGCCAACACGTTCGCGCGCTGCGTGATCAGATAGTCGGCCGTACGGATCGCCAGCGCCTGGATAGTCAGGCCGGGGTTGGCCGCGCCCTGCGTCGGCATGACGCTGCCGTCACAGATGAACAGGTTGGGGATGTCGTGCGACTGGCCGAACTTATCCACGACCGATGTGCGTGGGTCATGGCCCATGCGCGCCGCGCCGACCAGGTGCGCGTAGCGCGCTTCCTGCGAGACTTCCTCCGCCCCAGCCGCCCACATGATCTCTTCCGTCTTCTTGCGTGCAAAGGCGATCAACTTCTTGTCGTTGTCGTGCAACCGGAACGTGATCTTGGCCACGGGCAGGCCGAATTGGTCCTTGTCCTCGGCGCCCTCGGCCAGCGTGACCCGGTTGTCCTCCCACGGCAGGATCTCGCCGAGCAGCCCGAAGGCCGCGTAGTGGTTGTAGTCCATCATCTCACGGCGCATGCCCCAGCCCCATACGCCTTTGGAGGCCATAAGCTGCTTGGCGAAGGCGATCGCCAGCGGGCCGACCGTCTGTAGGGCGAAGCCGCGCACGAAGTCGCGCGTGGGATCGGTCTCGTAGAACTCCTCGGTCAGCGAGTTGGCCGGCGGCCCCTTATACATACGGATCAGGTCGGGGAAACGCCCCATCACCACGTTGCCGGCCTGCGCCATCAGGTACTTGCCGACCACCCCGCTGCTGTTGGCGAGACCCTGCTCGAAGCCGGGGCAGGCCGAGTTGAGCAGCAGGCGCGGCGTCTCGATGGCGTAGCCAGCCACGATGACCAGCTTGGCCTTCTGTTCGACCTCGCGCTTGTCACGATCGACGTAGGTGACACCGGTCACGTTGCCGTCCTTGCCCAGGTTGACGCGCGCCACCATGCAGCGGTCGCGGATCTCAGCGCCATGGCGGATCGCATCGGGCACATGGGTGACGAGGGTGCTCGCCTTCGCGCCGACTTTGCAGCCCTGGATGCAGAAGCCGCGATAGATGCAGTGCGGGCGGTCGGCGTGCGAACCGGCGTTGATGGCGATGGGTCCGCCGCTGCTCACGCGGATACCCAGGCGCGTGCAGCCCTCCACGAGCGTATTGGGCGCACCCGACGTGGGGTGCGGCCCATAGGTGTAGCCGTGCGGGTCGCCCCAGGGGAAGTAGGGCGGCCCGGACACGGGCATCTCGCGCTCGATCTGCTCGTAGTAGGGCTTGAGGTCCCAGTACGACAGCGGCCAGTCGGCGCCCAACCCGGTATCCGTATGCACCGTGAAGTCGGAGGGGTGGAAGCGCGGCGCGAAGGCGGCCCAGTGCACCGAGCCGCCGCCAACGCCCTGCCCGCTATTGTTCTCGCCGAACACGAGCGGGTTCTCACCGCCGGTGATACGCAGGTTGTTCCAGTACAACCGCTCCGAGCCGGCCTCGTCGCTCACCCAGTCGCGCTCGGTGTCCCAGAAGGGGCCGGCTTCGATGCCGACCACCCTGAAGCCCGCTTTGGCCAGCCGCTGCAGCAACACGCCGCCAGCCGAGCCGACGCCCACGATGACGACGTCGACCTCCTCGCCCGGCGCGTAGTGGCGCATCGGGGCGTCGACCGCCTGGATCGGCCCAAGCATATGCTTATCCGTCTTGGGGCTCTTGAAGGCGCCAAACAGAGGCTTATGTACTAAAGGCTCGACTGTCAATGCGTTCCTCCTTGTCCGCCGGGCCGGCCGGCCTGAGGATGCGGCGGCGACTCGTAGTCCTGATCGATCTCGCCCGACAGGGCGGTCGGGGGCGCCTCCCAGGCGTAGCGGCGTTCACGCTTCTCGTAGGGCTCCGGCTCACCGCGCTCCAGGCGCATATAGCCGCGCGGATAGGCCGGACCGCCGAAGCCAATCTCATCCCAGGCGTAGGGATGCGCGTAGTAGGCCTCCACCACGTCGTGCATCAGCAGCGCCCAGAAGTACCCCACGGGCATGCGCTCCCAAATCTCGTGGGCTGCCGGTGGCGTGCCGTCGTGGATCGTCGTGAGAACCTCATCTTGCTCACGCGGCCCCAACGCGATGAACCCCTTGCCGTGCATGTGCCGGGCGATCTCATCGATGGCCCGCAGCCCCCGCAGGTGCGCCTCCTGCACCGGCGGCATATCTTCATAGCGGTAGCCGGGGATTTTCTTCTCGTACACCTTGCGGTCGACGTCGTTGAAAATGGGAATCTTGTGCGCCTCGTCGCGGTCATCCTGCGGCAGCAGGCGATCGCAGACGGCGCGCATCAGTAGTTCGAGCTCGCCAATAAAAAAGCGGATCTGAGGCACGTTGTGGACGCGGTCCAGCACGAGGTTGCGCGTCGCCTCGTCCCAGAAGTCCTGTTGGCCGAGCGTACTGTAGCCGGGATAGTAGCCAGGCTGCTCCTTGGGCGGGATTGGCTGGCCCGTTTCGGGATCGACCGGCCAGAGATCGCGTGACGAGGTCGTCGCGGGGGTAGGATTAGGATTATGCGCCGCCATCAGTCGGCCCTCCGTAAAAGACTGGCCAACAACCCCAGGAAGCCGCTGGCGGCGAAGAGCATTGGCGCGAAAGAGGGCGGCCCGTAGATCAGGTTGTGTAGGGGAGTCTTGAGTCCGCCCGGCCGGCGCAGCAGGCCGCGTACATGGTAGAAGGTCCCGATGGCCCCGTCGAGCATGGCCACGAGCGAGACGAGCGGTAGGACGGTACGCGCCACGGTCTTGCTCCAGACGGCGCCGAGGCCGGCCCCGCACAATAGCGGGGTGAGGATAATGGGCGTCCACTGCACCTTGAAGCGGAAGTTGTTCTTGTAGTGCGAGTACAGCGCCTCGAAGCCGCTCAACAGGGAGGAGAGGGCCATCGCGATAGCGAGTTGCTGCTGGATGCGGCCCTCACGCGCCCGATCTTCCAGGACGACGACATCGTCTTTGATCGGGCGCGGCACGAGGCGCAACCACGGCGCGCGCGGACTGGTCAGGCCCGGCGCCTGCGCCAGCAGCGTGCCCGGCGGCGTTTCTTCCGGTCGCAACAGCGAGGCGATCAGGCCAAGGTAGCCACTGATGCCAAGGAGCAGCGGGGCCAACACGGGCGGACCCATCACTACGTTGTAGACGGTGTTGCGCCACCCGCCGGGCTTGCGGTGGATGCCGCGCACATGAAAAGCGAAGCCGGTCACGCCGTCGACGACCGTGATGAGCGAGACCACGGGCAGCACGGTGCGCGCCGCGCGCGGGCTGATCGCGCCCCATATCCCCGCCACGAGCAACGCCGGGCTCAGAATGATCGGCGAGTACATGATGCGCTGGCTATAGCTGCCGCGGTAGTGCTCGGTCAGCACCTCGATCCCACTAAGCACGCTGGATAGACCGGCGACAAGCGACAGGGTACGCTGGAAGCGGCCCTCACGGATATGCCGGTCGAGCATAACGCTATCGTCGATGAGCCAACGGGGCAGCTTCTGAGTAATATTGACGCCCGTCTTGTCGTCCACGGCATCGACGAGGTCGACCACCGTGTCCGCGACGGTCTCCTGGCGACGGAGGGATGGCAATCGTACGGCCACTTGAATCTCCTTCTAGCGATCAGCCGACAGCTATAAGCTGATAGCTGTCGGCTGATAGCTGATATAGCCTGTCAGATAATGTTTCAGACTAGCAGGCCGCTCGATGAGCGTAACAGCCGCCTGTGAATTCTGATTCTTTATCTGAACATCTATCGCTTTAGATCACTTCGCGCACCTTGTCGGCGAGCACGGACTTCACGATGTCCCACCGATTCTTCTCACCGTGCAGCAGCGACTCGGCGAAGTTGATCGCCTGCCCCGTGCTGATCTTGCCCGGCATGGGCGGCTCATTGGGGTCCACGATGCATTCGATCACGGCCGGACCGGGATGGGCGAGCGCCTCGCGCAGCACCGCCTCGGCCCGCGCCGGGTCGTCGATGCAGTACCCTTCCGCGCCGCAGTTCTTGGCGTAGCCGGCGAAGTCGATGGGTTGCAAGTCCACCCCGAACTCGGGGTACGCGTCCTCCACGATCTGCTCCCACTTGATCTGACCGAGGGCGTTGTTCTTGATGATGATCACCTTGACGTTCAGCTTGTATTTGACCAGCGTGGCGACCTCGCCCATCAGCATGGTGAAGCCGCCGTCGCCCACGATACACACGACCTGCCGTCCCGGGTAGGCCACGGCCGCCCCGATGCTGTAGGGCAGGCCGTTGGCCATCGTCGCCAGGGAGCCCGAGAGCGAGAACTGCATCTGGTCCCGGATCTCGATGTAGCGCGCGGTCCAGGTGGCGATGGTACCGCTGTCCGACGACACGATGGCGTCGTTGTCGAGCAGCTTATTGAGCTGATAGGTGACGACCTGCGGCTTCATGGGCATGTCAGTGCGCGTGCCGCGCTCCGTCATGAGCTTGTTCCAGTGCGCCATGTTCTTCTGGGCTTTCTCCAGGAAGCCGCGGTCGTCCTTGCGCTGAATGAGCGGCAGCAGCGCGGCCAGGACGGCCGTGCAGTCGCCGATCAGGCCCACGTCGACCTGATGGCGCAGCCCGATCCGCTCGGGGTCGATGTCGACCTGCACGGAGGTAGCCTGGCCGGGTTTCGGCAGGAACTCCATGTAGGGGTAGCTGGTGCCCAGCATGATCAGGACGTCACACTCCTGCAACGCGTCCTGCGAGGGCGCCGTGCCGAGCAGCCCGATGCCGCCCGTGGTGTAGGGGCTGTCGTCGGGGACCACGGCCTTGCCCAGCAGCGGCTTGACGATGGGCCCGCCGACCGCCTCGGCCAGCCGCGTCACCTCGTCGCGGGCGTGCAGGCACCCGCGTCCGGCCAGGATCGCCACCTTGGACCCCTTGTTGATTAAGTCGGCGGCCTGTTGGATCTTGTCCTGATGCGGCATGGGGTACGCGGACGCGTAGAGGTCGGCGCTGTGTGTGGCGACGTTGGCGGAGGAGCGATGCTCCTCCGAGACCGTCCACTCCTGGATGTCCTTGGGGATGGTGACGTGGGCCACGCCCCGCCGGGCCAGCGCCGTCTTGACGGCCTCGTCCACCACGTTGACGACGTGCGCCGGGCCCATCACCCGCTCGTTATAGACGGACACATCCATGAACAGCTTGTCAAGATCGACGTCCTGCTGGTAGTGGGTGCCGATCAGGTCGTGGTAGGTGTGGCCGGTGATGGCCAGCACGGGCTGGCCGTCGCACTTGGCGTCATAGAGGCCATTGAGCAGGTGGATGCCGCCGGGGCCGGACGTGGCCAGGCAGACGCCGAGGCGGCCCGTATACTTGGCGTAGCCGCAGGCGGCGAAGGCCGCCGCCTCCTCGTGCCGCACCTGGATAAACGTCATGGTGTCCTGGTGCGTGCGCAGGGCCTCGAAGATGCCGTCGATCCCGTCGCCGGGGAACCCGAAGATGGTGTCGACGCCCCAGGCGCTGAGGCGCTCGATCAAAAGGTCCGCTGTCATCTTGGCCATCGGTGTCTTCCCCCTCTGTTATCAGCGTGTGTGCGTGTCACGGGACGATAGATTAGGACTATGCGTCACATGCTCCCTAGTCTAGCGGGCGCGTATCAACAGACCCGTCACAGACCCTCAATAGGGCGTCAAGAAAGGTCAAAAAGTATCAACAACGGGCGTGCGTCGTCCCCGTCGCGGTGAGCCGCGGTGTCGGGCGTGGAGGATGGGCTGTTGGGACGCGCGGTTCGACCAGGCCGGCGTCCAGTGAGCGACGGCCGATGGAGGCGGCTCCCCCAGCGGTGTAGGCCATCGGCGCGCTCTCGCACTAAGGCGTGTCGCGCGCACGGCGCCTCGGGCGCGATACGCAGGGGGAGGGGGCGCCGCGATCGCCGGTGGGCCGCCCCGTCTGGATGTGCCGCGGGTGCGCGGGGTCAGCGCCGCGCGTCTGGCGTGGCTGCGGCGCTTGTCGGTGGACATCCCCCAGACAGGCGTGAGCCGCGGACCTCTCAGGGCGGACGGGGGCGATCACGCGTCTGCCCTGATACAGTGGCGTCCGTGGGGCCAGCCTCCCGCGCGATAGGACGCGGCCGACGCCGTCCCTTGTGTTGAGCGAGTGGGAGGAGCTAGCCGAGATCGCGGAGGCGATGCGCGGGCCGGGTTGGCTAAACCGCGACCGGATGGTCGCCTGGGCGGTGGGACCGACGCGCGTCTACGACGAGGTTGGGAAGAGCGTGGGTGACACCACGGATACAGGTGGCGGACAAGGGAATGAGCCTGCGCCCCTTAGACGGCCCATGTCGCGGCTCTGAAAGCCGCGCTAGCGGCCCGAGACGGCAACCGAGCAAAGAGCATCGGACGCATCTGTGCCGGGCTCCTCCGGCACGCCGGCGCTCTCGCCCGCCGTCCCCTCGTCGCCGTCCTGCCCCCGGACGGTGCGCGTCCGGACTCGTCGGCCTCCAGGCCGTCCGGCCCGTCGTCGTCGTCGAACGCGGGCGGCTCTAGCGGGCCGTCTGGGCGCTCCGGGCCGAGCGGCGCCGGGCCAGGATATACTGGGAGTGCTCACACCACTCGATGAAGGAGCGCTATGTCGTCGGACGCGCACGCAAGACATGGGTAGTGACAGCGCGCGCGGGGCTTCTCGCCGCGCGGGATCGCTTTGGCGCAACCGCGATTTCATGCTGCTCTGGACAGGGCAAACCGTCTCGATCCTGGGCGGTAATGTCTCGGGGTTCGCGCTGGCGCTGCTTATCCTGGAGTTGACTGGTTCGCCGGCGCGGGCCGGTTTCATCACTACCCTTGGCGCCGTGCCGTACCTCCTCTTCAGCCTGCCCGCGGGCGCTCTGGTCGATCGCTGGGACCGCAAGCGCCTCATGATCCTCTGCGACGCCGGGCGGGCGTTGGCGTTAGGCAGTATCCCCCTGGCATTGTGGGCAGGGCGCTTATCGCCGCTCCAACTCTACGGCGTCGTGGTGGTCGAGCGGACGCTGTTCGTCTTCTTCAACGCGGCGCAAGCGTCCGCCCTGACCCGTGTCGTCACACCGGAGCGGTTGCCCGCGGCCCGCGCGCGGAATGAGGCTACCCACTACGGCGTCGGCTCGCTCCTGGGGCCAGCCCTCGGCGGCGTCCTCTATCAGGGCTTGGGGCGCGCCGTCCCCTTCCTGGCCGACGCCCTGTCCTACGGGGTGTCGGTCGTTTCCCTCCTATTCATCAGAACCGAATTTCAGGACGCGCGCCCGGCCGCATCGCATCGCTTACGAGCCGAGATCACGGAGGGGTTGGTCTGGCTCTGGACCCATCCGCTCATGCGCGCGATGGCGTTCGTCGCGGCGGGCTACGTCTTCGCCGGCGCCGCGACCGGCCTGACGTTGATCGTGGCCGCACGCCACATGCACGCCCCACCCACGTTCATCGGCGTCGCCTTCTCAATCGGAGCAATCGGCGGGATCATCGGCGCGCTAGCCGGAGGCCCGATTCAGCGACGGTTCAGCTTCGGGCGGGTCATCGTGGGGGTGACCTGGCTCGCGACCCTTTTGTGGCCGCTCTATGCCCTGGCCCCCAACGTCGTCGTGCTGGGGGCTATCACCGCCGGCCTCTACGCCATGGAGCCGATCTACAACGTGGTCCAGTTCGGCTACCTCCTCCCGCTCATCCCCGACGAGTTGCAAGGCCGCGTGAACAGCGTCTTCTACCTCATCATCTTCGCCGGCGCGCCGCTGGGGGCGGCGCTCGCCGGGCTGCTGCTCCAGTCGCTCGGCGTCGTCCCGACGGTGCTGGTCTTCGGCGTCTGCCGCGTCGTCTTGGCGGTCTTTGTCACCGTCAACACGCACATACGGCAAGCGCGTCCCGTGTCCGAGACCCACGCGCCGCCGCGGACGACGTGCCCCCCCACACCCGCGACCAGGGGACGCTTGTAGCGGTTGATAGGTGCTGTTCGGGGTGCAGCATGACACTCCGCCACGATGCGCTTGACACGTCCCCTTGCCATAGAAAGTCTGTGTGCGCTCCTCGCACCGCTCCCGCTGCCGGGCGTGGGCGCGCAGCGCATCGTTCCAGTCCTTCGCCCCGGCCGGCGGCCGCTCGCGCACGATGGCCTCGGCGCGGCTACGCCTCCTTCACGCACCGAACGAACTGATACACGCTGCCTTGGGGGAGAAAGAAAAGGGCGTCCCCTGTCCCGTAAACGTGCGTTTTCACTGTCATTCCCCGACGGACAATCATGCGGCGCGCATCACCGCAACGCCGGCAAGATCGCCACTTTGGGCGTCACGCCGTGACAGTCGCGCCGCACCCCGCCCTGAAAGGCGTTCGCTATCCACCTTTTCTCCCAGGGGGCCGCTGGCTTCAGCCATGCGGAGGAATGGGATCGCCTGCGGGCGCCTCAGCGGAGGCCGGGCCGCGGCGCGCGGCACGGAGCGCCCTGGGGTGTGAGATGTCACCGCCTCCCCCCGAAATGGTATACGACGGGAGCGTGATTAGGCACACTCCCCGTGGGTGAAACGGCTTCAGCGCATCGGTCAATGGGGTCATGCCTGTTGCCGTTATGTGGGAGTAACTGCCCACGGGCCGGACACGAGATAGACGTGTCATCAGCTCCCCACGCCGTGGGGACCCCGCCGGCCCCGTCGTCTGTACGACGCACGCACGCTTCGGCTGGCGTGGAAGCCCGAAAATCGCCGCTCCGGCGATAAGTGAGGGCAAGCCCCTGGCTTCAGGCATGGGGTAGGTGACCTGTCAATGCCCCCTATTTTCCCCCGTCAGTGGTGCCCCTGTGTGGTCCGTGCCCCCATCACACCCTCGCCGTCCACGACCTGAATGGTCGTGCCCTGTCGCGACTCTGGCACACAGGGCGCACATCCGTCACGAGCACTGGCTCGTGGATGAGCGCGCGGCAGGGCACGACCGTCGAAGCCCCCAGCTGTCGCCGTGGGGAGGCGTCACTCTAGCAGACCACCCAGGACGGGCGCCTCGTCGCGCAGCGCCGCCTTGACGTCAGCTGAGAGTTCGGGCAGCGGCCGCGTATCGGCGTGCATGCGTCCGTTGCGCGCGCGCATGACGATGGTGCGCTGCCAGTGCCGCGCCGTCGTGGGGAACTCGCGGCGCACATGCGCGCCGCGGCTCTCCTCTCGCAGCAGCGCGCCGCGCACGGTTGCCTCGGCCGTCACGAGCATGGCCGTGAGGTCGTAGGCCGCCGCCAGGGCCGCGGGCCGCCCCGCGCCGTCGGGGATGCGCAGGTCGTCCCGCCGCGCGCCGAGCTCCTCGATCGTGTCGAGCGCGCCGTGCAGGCCCGCCGCGTCCCTGACCAGGCCCGCCTGGCGCCACATCGTCTCACGCAGCCTGTCGATGCCGGCGACGGGCTCGAGCGCGCCATGCGCCGCGGCCGTGAGCGCGGTCAGGCGCTCCGCGATGACGGCGTCATCGCTGCGTGTCTCCGCGACGTCGTTGGCCGCGGCCAGGCCGGCGCGCCGGCCGAAGACGATGATCTCGGCCAGGCTGTTGCCGCCCAGGCGGTTGGCGCCGTGCACGCCGCTGGCGGCCTCACCCGCCGCGTAGAGGCCGGGGACGCCGGTCCAGTGCGTGTCGACCGCGACGCGGATGCCGCCCATCGCGTAGTGCGCGGTCGGCGCGACCTCTATCGGCGCGCGCGTGATGTCGATGCCCACGTCCTGGTACTGCGCTACCATGCGCGGCAGGCGCTCGTGAATCGTGGCGGCCGGGACGTGCGAGATGTCCAGCCACACGCCGTGGTGCGGCGTACCGCGCCCCTCGACAATCTCCGTATAGTTGGCCAGCGCGATACGATCGCGCGTGCTGAGTTCCAGGCGCTCCCGGTCGTAGCGGGCCATGAAGCGCTCGCCCGCGCTGTTGTAGAGCCGGCCGCCCTCGCCGCGCACGGCCTCGGTCACGAGTGTGCCCACGGCCTCGTCCGGCCACACCATGCCGGTCGGGTGGAACTGCACGAGCTCCATGTCGGCCAGCTCGGCGCCGGCCCGGTAGGCCAGAGCCATGCCGTCGCCGGTATTCTCGGCCGGGCGTGAGCTGCTGCGCCCGTAGACGCCGATGTGGCCGCCGGTCGCCAGTACGACGACGCCGGCGTCGATCACGCCCGTCGCGCCGCCCTCGAGCGCGAAGCCGAGCACGCCGGTCACGCGGCCGTCCCCCTGTTGGAGGAGGTCAGAGACGTAGAACCGCTCCAGGATGGGGATGCCGCGGCGGTCGACCTCGGCCATCAGGCCCGCGATCAGGGCGCGGCCGGTGTAGTCGCCGGCGAAGAGGGTGCGACGGTAGCGGTGCGCGCCGAAGTAGCGCTGCAAGAGCCGCCCGTCCGCGTCGCGCGCGAACCGCGTGCCGTAGGAGAGCAGGTCGTCGATCGCGGCCGGCGCCTCACGGCACAGGATCTCGACGGCGTGCGCGTCGCCCAGGAAGCGGCCCTCGCGCAGGGTGTCGGCGGCGTGGATCTGCCACGAGTCTTCGGGGTCCATCGTGCCAAGTGCGGCGTTGATGCCGCCGGCGGCCAGGACCGTGTGCGCGTCGGCGCGCGCCCGCTTGCCGACGACGAGGACGTCGACGCCGTGCGCGTCGAGTTCGATCGCCGCGCGCAGGCCCGCGCCGCCCGCGCCGATCACCAGCGCGCCCACGCGGCGGCGCCAATTTGTTGTTGTCCGTGCAATTATCGTGGTCATGGGTGGGAGAGCCTCCAGCGCCTCTTGATTCAATCGTACCTCCTCCTATATGATTGGTCCAATAGATTGTTTCATGCATAACGATCGTGATACGCTATCGGTATGGAGTTGCGACACCTGCGAGCGTTCGAGGCAGCGGCGCGCCTGCTGCACTTCCGCCGCGCCGCCGAGGAGTTGCACCTGGCGCAGCCCTCGCTCAGCACCCAAATCGCCGCGCTGGAGCGGGAACTGGGTACGCCGCTGTTTGATCGCGTCGGGCGGGGGGTGCGTCTGACCGCCGTGGGCGAGGAGCTGCTGCCCCACGCGCGGCGCATCCTGGACGCGGTCGCCGAGGCCCGCCGGGCGGTCGCGGCGCACGAGGGGCTGGAGGGCGGACGCGTGCGCGTCGGCGCGCCGCCCACCGTGGGCACGCGCCTGCTGCCAGCCGCGCTTACCCTCTTTCACGCGCGCTACCCCGGTCCCGAGATCCTGCTGCGTGAAGAGGGGACGGGCGAACTGCTCGCGCTGGTGGAGCACGGTGAGCTCGACCTCGCCGTGGTGATCCTGCCCCTGGTCAGCCCCGCCCTGGAGGTGACACCGCTCCTGGAGGAGAACATCGTCGTGGCCGTCGGCGCCCAGCACCGGCTGGCCGGGGCGACCGCCGTGGCCATGACTGATCTGGCGGACGAGCCGTTCCTGCTGCTGGGCGAGGGCTACGAGGTGCGCCGCACCACGCTCGACGCCTGCCGCGCGGCCGGCTTCCACCCCTATGTCGTGCTGGAGGGGGGGGAGATGGACACGGTGCTCAATCTGGCCGCGGCGGGGGTGGGTATCGCTCTCGTCCCCGCCCTGGCGGTCGACCCGGGCGGCCCGTTGGTCGGGCTGCGTATCGCGGACCAGACGCGCCGCCGCGCACTGGGCGTGGTGCGACTGCGTGAGCGCTACTTCACCCCGGCGGCGCGCGCCTTTCGCGACTGCCTCGTCGAACAGGCCCGGCTGCTCCCCGCCGCCGCGCCATGAGATGGCGCGGCGGCGGGTGTCATCAGCCGCGCGGTCCATGATTTGGGGGCACGCCCTCTCAGCGGTGTTGCACCCACACCGCGCGCCCACTGTGTGCGGCGTTTATCCGTCACCGCTGCGACCGGACGATGCACCCCCTCCTCGGGCGTGGGGTGCGGTCCTGACGCCGTGGACCCCGTGGTCGCGGCCCTCTTGACCGTCCGGCGCGGAGAGCACCGTTTGGCGCAGCGTGAGCTAGAACCAGAGGAGCGCGGCGCCGTAGCAGAGGACCCCCAGGATCAGCGAGCGGTCACCGCACCAGGCCACGGTCCAGCAGGACGCCGGCCAGCGTTGGCAGGAGGGCCGCCGCGACGCTCCAGGAACCCAGCGCCAGGGCCAGGGCCGTGTCACGGATCGCGGGCTCGACGGAGTTCAGGAGGAAGGAGCGCAGCGTCAGCCATTGCAGCGATTGGGGACCATAGATGGTGAGCGGTTCGCCGTAGCCTTTGCGGGGTGTGTTTGTCAAGGTAAAAATCCTAGCGATCACAGCGGGGGTTGGCCAGCGTGAGCAGCAGGCGGGGCAGGCCTAGCACATGGTCGACGTGCATGTGTGTGAGTAGGATCGTGGAGAGATGGCGCAGCCCCCAGCCGCGCGCGACGGAACCTACGTCCCCTCGCCACAATCGCGCAGGATCAGGCCGTGCCCGGCGCGTACGAGCGTCGCCGAGAGATGGCGATCGGGCAGGGGTCGCATCCCCGCCGTCCCAAGGAGGCAGACAGCGAGCAGTGGTCGATCGTCGATAGGTGATAGCGGACATGCTAACGGCCCCTGGTACCGCTCGTCTATCAGATACCAGGGGCCGCCAGCCGCATGTCCATCGTACCCGCGGCGTTTCCGTCCGCGCGGTTTAGCTCTCCTGGCTGGGCGGGGTCTGCTTGAGGAGCAGGGCCAGGATGAAGAACGTGGGCGGCCACTGGCCGACGAAGAGGGCATCCTGGCCGCGACCACGGAGCTTGAGGATGAGGGAAGCCGCGATGGAGCCGATGCCGAGCCCGTACCAGACGGCAGTGGGGACCTTCTCCAGAGCGAGGACATATGTTTGCTGTGGGTTGTCGCTGTTCATCGTCATCCTTTCGTAGATGAGGGGCGCCGCGGCGCGGCAGCCCATGAGTGTGGCGCCCGGTACGGTGGTTCAGTGGCTACAGACGCGGCGTGTCGGGGACCATCCTGTTGTCGTAGCGGCGCACGGGTCTGCATGGTCGGGTTCAAGGTGACCGGCCTGGCGATGGCCCCGTCGCCATCGCTACTCGGGGACAACCCCGAAGGCTAGGGACGGAGCTACCGTGAGCCTCCCGCTGACGATGAGGAGCTCTTCAAGGCACACG
>JAABUL010001315.1_pt1 | contig 48048 bp, 9 predicted proteins | sample 5559151 | NCBI WGS metagenome assembly JAABUL01 (sample SAMN10711876, study PRJNA513368) | rock metagenome | isolation source: Antarctica rocks | place: Antarctica: Victoria Land, Pudding Butte sud
ACCCTGGTTTTGGCACATCTTGCAGGCCCAGTTTATCCAGCTTCTCAATGTTGGCTGCTGACGTTGTTAGGCGTTGTTGTTTGTTATCGCAATTCCATCTTCTTGCAATTCACGTCTAACAAGATCTCGTCAGCTTGAATACTGATTTTGTGTTATAATCTCGTATGCGTTGACATCGCGCAATGCTATTCGCCAAATCTTGCCAACGACAATAAGGAGGACGACGAATTGCCTCAGTAGTCAGATCTAATGCAAAAAAAAAAAAAAACCCCTAAATCGAATCCTAGCGAGTTCGCTTATATTAGAGTCGCGCTAGAGCTATTACTAGAGATTAGTTTCGATACAATGTTAGCACTAGCATTTAGTATGTCTAGACACATTCGCATCGAGTATAATATTTATTATAGTGTTGTTTTCTTTTTTTTTGTATTAGATTTGAGAACAAAACTCTTATTTCTCGATATTTTGAAATTATTTTAATAATAGCATATCAAAAAAATTCTTATTATATATTTGAAAATTGCACATTTAGTATTGCTACTTTAATTATATACTTATTAATAAATTAATTGCAATGCTACTATTTATACTCTATTTAATAGTGTTATTTTAAAAACTAACTAATTTAGCTATCGACTATAATATTGTTTTAAAAATAAAAATCAATTTTTTTTTAAAAATTGCAATCTATATATAGATACAACTACTTTCTACATATTTTTGCTATTTTGTTTAACGCTTTTTCTAGTTGTATTATTTTGTCAATTTAAATTTATAGTTTTTTCGATTTATTGTATTAACTACAAGTAACATTTATTATTAATTTTTTTTTTTCAATTTCTACAATATTTTAAAATAGAGAACAACATAAATAATAACAAGACATAAGATAAAGAAACAATTAAAAAAAAAATTATTAATATTATAAAGAATGCGTTTAAATTTAAAATTAAATAAAAATAGCTAAAGATATTCGACATAACTTTATAAAAAAATATAATTATAATTGCAAAGATAGAATTCGAGAAAAATTTGCTATATTAAATATTGTTGTTTATATTGTTATTAATAAAGATTGCGTTAATAATTATGTCTTTTTTTGTTTTAAAAAACAATTAATATAAAAAGTTGAAAAAAATTATTAATTATTGATTGCTAATTTTAAAAGACAAAAACAACAATTCGATTATACTAAAGAATATACGCAATAGAGACTATACGTATAATTAGTATTGTTACTATATTTTTTATATAGTATTTAATAGTCAAATTTAATTAAAACAATATTTATAAGTTTAGAAATTATTATATTTAAGAATTTCTTTAACAATATTTTGTATTATAAATTTTATTAATTAAAATTTTGTATATTTGCTATTAATAAGTTGTATTTTATAGACAAATAAAAGAAGTTTCGAACAAATTATATTTGTTTTAAAGTTTTTTGTACACAATTGTATTCTAGAATATTAATAATAGATATATTAATTATACTTAATAACAAAACTCTAAAGAATATAAAAAAGCAATACAAATTTGTCTCTAATATACAAATTTTTAAGATATTTTTAAATAGATTAGAAATATATATATAGTTTAATTCTATAAAATATATTGAAAAATATATAGAGAATTTATAGTATATATTGTCGATACAAGTTAAAAAATTTTAAGATATTTCAAAAACAATTGTTTATATTAATAAGATAATCGATATAAACAAAATATACAAATATATTCGATAATAGATAAAGATCTTAAACTATTTGTTAAAAACAACAAAATAAATTTAGTTAATAACAATTTCTATAGCAAAAAACAACAAAAAATATATTTAGAAGACTTTCAAAAAAAGATTTAAAAACTATCTATATTTAAGAATTCTAATTTGCACAAATATATATAAATTAGATATTAACAATTCAAATATTTAAAAAGTCTATATTTAATTTTTTTTTTATTTATTGCAAAAATATATTAACAATTTAGTAGAGCAAATCGATGCAACAAAGAATTAATATATTTTATCTTTTTGTTTTCGAAATAGTGTAAAAGTATTCAAAGCAAAAAAAATATATTAAGTCGAATATTAATAAAGAAATCTATTGTAGAAAAGCAAAATTTTATAAATTGCAAAAATAATAACAAACAAAAAGATCTAACAAAAATAAAGAATTTTAAACTCAAAAATAGATAGCAAAAACAATAGATAAAAGATATAATATATCTCGAAATATATAAAAATTAATTAATTTTGTATTAAAAAAGAAAAGTAATTGCTATTGTAAAATCAAATTAAGATTTTTTATTAATTAAGATTTAAACAATACAATATTATCGATATTTGAAAAAAATCGATTAAATTTGTATTGTTCGATCTATTATTTCAAAAAAAAAATCGATTAATTAATATAAGAAATTGAATTTAAAGTAAAAGAAAAACAAATTTAAGTATTTTTAATTAAAACGTTAACTAAAAAAATAAAGAAAGCGCAAAACAACAAATATTTTTAAAAGTTCTTTTTTGCAATTTATTTTAACTTTAATAATATCGAATACAATATTAAAGACTCTTAATACTTAAGAATATTTAATTATTAACAACAAAGATCTAAAACGCAAATTCGACAATACTTAAAATATGTTATCAAAATATAGTATTAAGATTCTAGATATTCTAAAACAAAATTAAATATTAGATAAAAATAGCAAAAAAATAATATTAGAGATAAAGAGAGACAAAAATACAATTAATACAAAAAATATTAAAACGCTTTTGTCTATTAATTCGATTTTAACAAAATATAAAATACAAAAAGCAAAATAGTTGCTAAACAATATATTTAAAACATTGTTTACAAAAAAAAAACAAAAAAACATTAAATAAAGATTTGCTACAAATAATAAAAAAGATAGAATTAATATATTAAGTAAAAATTTTTAAAGTAAGAATATCTTCGATATTGTTACGGTTCCAGGCTAGACAGACTTCGCTCTCCGGTTACTCTTCGGATCTCCGCTCTCTAGTCTCGGATATACTACAGATAACGTCTAGCGTCTTGGCACTTATAGTACTTATATTTATTTTCTGTATATAGTTAGTTCTGTATAGCTAGTATTCTTGTCAATTAACTATATACTAGTTATCAAAACTCTAACTCTGATATAATATTAGCTATTTTTTTAGACACAACTCTGCAAATTGTATTCTGAAAATATTTATATTTGCTAATTTTGTTTTGTGTTTCAGATACAGAACTACTGAAGCAATTTTAGATACAGAATTACTAAAGTAGTTCTAGATACAGAACTACTAGAACAGATATTTTGCGAAATATAACTGAGCTGCAACAATAGATATCTCTTAATCGATATATAACTTAACAATATTTAATTTTGTTAATTTTCTAGTAATTTTGCTAGAAAAGATAAACAACAGATTGTTTTAACTACAACTCAGTAAATCTGCTAGAATAGAATCAGTAAATCTGCTAGAATAGAGAAACAACAGACTGTTTCGATTTCGATTTAATAAATCTGCTAGAATAAAATCAGTAAATCTGCTAGAATAAAATTAGTAAATCTGCTAGAATAAAATTAGCAGATCTGCTAGAACAGCAATTACAATACAATTTTGTTGTTATTTTCGGACAACACTTTTGTCTTTGTATACTAGAAAATTTGCTATACAACAGAATAATACTTCAAGCAATATCTATTTTCGATATCGAAAATTTTGTTTTGCAGATAATATAAGTTATTTAATATCTATATAATTTTAAATATATTTAATTTTAAATTTCTATTCTTGTTTACAAATATCTGCACTATCTGCATTTTATCTATATCTGCAATATAGTTAACAAAAAATCAGTTTCGAAAAGCAAAGTCAAGTTCAGCTTTAGCAAGAATTGCAAATTATTCAAGAAATTCTCGATAGATAAAAATTAATCAGATATTAATATTGTTTTTTGTTACAATTATTATTCTGTAAATTTTTTATTAGATTAAAATAATTTCAAAAATAATTCAGAGCTCGACAAGCACTCTAATTTATTTAAATACAATATATTTGAATTTTTGTTGTTTGCTCAATCCAATTTTTACAAAACTATAATTGATAGACTAACTGAATCAAATTTGTTTAACAATATAAGTTTGCTAGATATATTAATTCGATCTTTGATATATCAGTTGCTAGATAGCAGTTTTGTTTAATTTTGTAACAAATATATTAAAAAAAAAACAAAAATAAATTAAATCGATACTGCACTCTAGTTGATTAACTTAACAATTTCAACAAAAATTAACAAAAAATATTTTAATTTTTCTGAAAAGCAGTTAAAAATAATATAGAAAAATAACTTCGACTATTTTATAAAACTAGTATTATTATTGTCGAGTTTCGAGTCGATAAAAAAATCAATTTCAACTCTATCTGTCAGCTAAAAATTCAAATTGATTTTCTGCAAACTTATTTAAGTTAAACAAAATTAACAGTAAGTATTTGCAACAAAACAATATATTGTTTTCGACAAAAGCGCAACAACATTTTAGTTTAATACAATTTGTTCAAAGCTATTGTATATTAACTGAAACAAAAGCTTTTTTTTTTTCGAAATAAAGAAACTGTATTTATCGAGTCTACTTATATAATTTACAATTTCGACAGCAACAGCAAGTATAACTATTCTTATAAATCTAGTTTATAAGCAAGAGATTAACTTAACAATATCTATTTTGCTTGTAATCTCAAGTCGAAGCTACAAAATATAGAAAACAATAGATATTTTTTTGATTTTTCTGTTTTTACTGAGAATTCCGAAAAGTTTAAACAATAGATTATTGTACTGATTTCTAAATTTAGTAGTATTTCTCGATATTTTGTTTTCGAAAAAATCAAACTCAGTTTTGCTGTTGTCAAAATTACTGACAATATTTTTAGAAAAATTAAATATTGTTTGTTCGATAGATCTGTCAATTCTTATCTAACAATAGATAATCTGTTTAAAGATCTGAGTACTCAATAAAACAATTCAGACAAAAAACAATATAACTTTGTTAAAATTATATTGTTCGAATTTGCTATAAAGAATATCGAAATCTTCAATTAATACATTAACTGTTTTATATCTACGGCAGCTGAAGTCTCTATATCAGAAACCGATAAAATATATTGATTTGACAAAAATTTGAGCTATAAATTTCAAAATTGCTATATTATTTTAACGGACTACACTATTCTAAATTAATTTATTAGATTGATTTGTAAAATCGATCTGAAATTTCAGCAGATAAAAAATTTTTGTTCAACTATTATTCGAATTTCTATTTATATATAGACTATCGATAGTATTAACAAGTACAATAATTGTATCGATATCTTCAAACTCTCTGAATATATTAATACAAATGCTTGCAATATTAATAGCTTCAGTATACGTATTTCTACTTGCAACTGAAAACAGAATATAGAAATATAACTTTAAGTTTTTAAAAACAAAATCAAGTCTCTCAATCTCTATCGGAAATATCTCAAGTCAGAATATAAATTGTATTATAGAAATATTTTTTGCAAAAACAAATTAACTAAAATTAAAAATAAAGTTTTTATTAAATTTAAAATTTATAATATTAGCGACTTCGAGCTAACAATATTTAGAGAAGATAGTTTCTCTGATATTTCAGATAATAACTCAGATAATTTTAACAAATTAAAAAACTAGATATTTTCGACAAAAATTGCAGTTCGAAACAAAAGCTGACACTTATACAAAAAACAATAAAAAAACTTAAAACTATATTTAATTTACAAAATAAGATTTTGTTTGTCGAAATCGAGTTCAGTTCTAGCACTATCGACAGCAAACCGCTTAACAATCAGCAACTAGATTTTTATATTAAGATTTGTTTAAATCAAATCTATCTGCTCTCCGATAAACACTATATTAAAACAATACTATTTATCGATATCGGAGTTTTCGATAGAATCTTTATAGATAGAAAATTTGTCAAACTTTATAAATTTTCTATTATATTGTTTCGAAATTCTATCAAATTGTATCTAGTCGATAACAAATTTGTTTCTAATATTATTTATATCGCTTAAGTTATCGTCAATTTTAGCAAACATATTAATATCTTATAGTGTTTAATAATTAAACTGGAACAATTTGCAGTTATTTTCGATATACTCTGAATTGAGAAGTATAATATACAAATCAGAGACAGTATACAATCTCTCAAGTTTAATTTTGATTACTGTATAAAGTACTGTTTGTTAAATTAACAGCTGTTAGAGATTTTCAGCAGTTAATACAAACAGTTAAAATATTTGTTTTCGAAATCTTTTTATAAAGTCGATATCTGTTAAATAAATATTTCTGCATTTTTAAAACTTGTCGACAAAAAAAACTACAAAACAGTTGTTATATTGTCTGAATATTTTGTTATACTAGATTAATTAAAAAAAAACAATAGATATCTAGCTTGCACTACAGACAACAATATTACAATAAATGTTGCAGCTATTATCTTCGATAACTACAATAAATTCTATACAAAACTCAAGCGAGATTCTTCTAGTCTGAAACAACTAGAGAAACAGATATATTCGAAATTTAGATACTAAATTAAGCTTTTTAATTTATAGAAAGCTAACAAGCTGCTGCCGAATAGAAATATTAATTATACTATTGATTTTGTTTCAGAAACAATTTCTTCGATTAAGAAAGTCTATAATATTTTCTGTTAAGAAGAAGAGATTATTAGAGTCTATCTGAATAATATAAAAAGTAAAAATTAAATTCGCAACAGCATTTTACAATATACTGTTTTTACTTTTATAGTTAAGAAGTCTGATAGAGATTTGCACATCTATATAAATTATAGAGATTTTAATGTTCTAACAGTTAAGAATTGCAATACTTTACTGTTAATTCGAGAGATTTTGCAACAGTTATACAAAATCAAGTACTACAGCAAGTTCGATATTATTGTTGTTTTTAACAAGATTCGAATATATTTCGATAACAAATACAAGACAGTTTTTATTATCTGTTACAGTCTGTTTAAGTATATTGTAATATCTTTTGAACTGTATAATATTCCGACTATATTCTAGTTTTTTATTAATAAAACTCTCAGTTTCTATCTGAACAATTTCTGTATTGTCTATATAAATAATATTTTAGTCTACAGTAATATCGAGACAAAATATAAGAATTATATAAACAAAATTTTTACTAAATTTTATAACGCAGATTTTTATCTGAATATCAACAAATATATTTTTTTTGTTAAACAAATCAAATATCTGAGTCTGATTATTATTACCGAAGAAATTCGAATAGATTTCGAGAAAATTAAATATATTCTCGAGTAAAAAATTTCTATCTGTATATACAATATACAGATCTTTTTAGATTTTGTTAATTTCTATCGACAATTTATCTATAACTATTTGAATCTAGTTAAATTTTTGTCAGTATTTAGTAAATTTAAAAATAAAAATCTCAGTTTTCTATAACAATCTGACAGTTTCGAAAATCTTGTATTTAAAACTTTTAAACAAATTTTTATTAATTAATCTATTCTGCATTATTTCGATTTCGATTTAAAAATCTGAATCGAAAACAATATTTTCGATTTTGTAATTGCTGTTGTATTGTTTCAGATAAATTCGAATAAATTACTCTATTCGATAGTCTATATATTTAAAATTATATTGTTTGCAGAATACAATTACAAAATCTACAACAAAAAATTATTAATTATTGTTTGTGTTTTCGAGAAATAGTACTCAGAATATATTGATATATCTGTTAAACAGTTTATTAAAATTATTATCGACTATTGCAATCTGAAATATTTTATAACTATCAAATAACTCAATTATTGTTAAGTTTGCTGAGTCGAGTTTCTGTCTGAATTTAATTTCAAGATTATCTATCGATCAGATATATTAGATATAAAGTTAGACAGTTTAATTAGACAATTACAGAATCTATTTTCTGACAACAATAATTTTTGCAATCAGTTTTAACAACAAACAATTCTCAAGCAATATAATTTGAAATCGAGTATAGTTAAAGCTGTTGTATTAATCTTGCTACTGTTAAATATTATTTACAATTTAGTAACAGAATTGATTTATCTGTTTCGAGACTCTATCGAGTCTGAACTAATTGCTAACAAGAGAATTGCAAAAGTTTGCAAAAAATTTACTTAAATCTTGCTGACAGCTAACAAAAATATAGAATTATTTATATCTCTATTGTCTGCAGTATCTATATTATTTTGACAAAACAAATTTTGTTTTGCTAGATTTCTATTTTCAGTTTTTTTGTTTGCTATTGTTATATTTACAATTTCTCAGTCTACAATTTTATTGTTTTCAGCTATTAATTCTGTCTTTTTTTCAGATATATCTGTTCTGTCTACAATTCAGCTATCTACACTTGCAATTTTTTCTATAATTTAACTTTTGTTTGCTGTTGCAATCAATTTAACAGAAAAAAAAAAATCTGAGACAGAATTCAATTCCGAAATTTTTGTTTAACAGATATTAAAAATATATCTATATAACAAAAAAATAAAACAGATTATTCAGACTAAAAAAACTGATAAATAGAAGATTTCAGCTATTTTTTGCAAAACAATTAAGCTGAAACTCGAAAACTGTACAATAGTTAAATATTTAACAATTAATATCAAATATCTGCTTGTTCGAGACAAAATATATATATTTCGAAATACAAATAATATTCTTCGAATCGAAACAATCAGATTTCAGTATAAATTGTTAAATATTAAATATTTAGATCGAACAACTACTCTCGAGAAAATATAGTATTACTACTATTAATTTATATTGTATTCAGATATCAAAAAATATATCAGAAGCTGTCCGATTTGCAAATATATTAAATTATATTGCAAATATAGATACAATCTACTGAAATCTCTATCTATTTTAAACTGTTATTAACAAAATATATTCTGCAACTTTATTATCTCTCTGTTGCTATACTGCTATAGAGAAAAGATTTTTCAATATATTTTAGTAGTAATCGATAGACTATTTAAAAATAAAAAGTTTATATCTATAAACTCTTTAAAAATCAAAATTGTTGTTCAGATTTTTATCGACTTTGTCTGACGTATCGAGAGCTTTTCAGCTATTATTGTTTTCGACAGAGATACTCAATTTATTGTTTACTTCTGACAATATCTCTGCAAAAAATTAGAGACCAAATCTAAATTGTCAATTGCGTTTTATTCAGAAACCGACAGTTAAATCGAAAATATTAATATTGCTCTCAAGCAGTATCTCCGGACGTATATGCAGTATAATCAGAATAACTGAATCAGTTATCTTGCTATTGTCAAATTTGTCGCAAACAGTTATATCAGCAAGTCTACTGACTTATTACTTTTTTTTATTATTAAAAACTATCTGTTACAATCAGATCTGAAGCTATTTACAGTCTTTTCTGACAATATTATATTTAAAACTTGTTGCAATATAAAAAATATCGACAAAACTGTCAAAAAAATCGAGATTTTGCAAAACTTTTTTTGTCAAGAACTTATCTGAATTTAAATCAAATAAATAAAATTCGCTAACTGCAGATACGCTGCGGTTCCGGAATTCAAAATCGATAATTAAATTATACTCGATATTCGAAATATTAAAACAATTCGACTATACAAATTTCTGAAATATAAAAATACAGATTTCTATAAAATTATTCGAACAATTGACAATTATATTTACAAACTAGAATTGTTCGAGTCGATAAAAATCTATTCAGTATTCTATCTATAGTTTCTGTATCTCGACAAAAGCAAGTTTCTGTTAAATTAATAAATTAAATTTCTGCTGTCTGTTAATACTGTCAACAATATCGACAACAATTTCGAATACTATATTAAAAATATCGAAGCATTACAATACAATATATACAAAAATAACAATAATATAGATTTAAGTCTAACTGTTACTAATTACAGATACAAAATACTACAGTATCAAATTCTCTTTATAAGCTATACAGACTACAACAATAGATCTAAATAACTGAACTACTTTATAACTGACGACTGCTCTGACTTTGTTATCGACTTTTATTATTAATATTCTGATACAGCAAAATTTTACTAAATATTCAAGACGTCTTCTGATTAAAAATCTAATAAATAGAATAGTTTGTATCTATATATTTCTGCGCTCTACTATTACTGCTGTCTAAATACTGCTTAATATATATCTATAGTTCTTGTTGTTGTATCTACAATCGATCTCGAAAACGTATTGTCGATATATTACTATTGTCGGAAGTTATTTGCTATGCATTTGCAGTCGAAATTAAATTTGCTATACTATTTTGTTTTCCGCTGTATTTAACAAGAATCTCGAAAACATATTATTGATATATTACTATTGTCGGAAATCAGTCAATATATATTTGCAATTCTTGTTGTTGTCTCTATAGTATTTCTGCTAGATATTTTATAGCTGTCTTTTCTAAAAAAAATTCGAATCAGAATTGACTTAATATTTCTGAATATATATACAACTGTATATAAATTGCTGTTAAAACACTTTTATACTATTTTCTCTCTCTGTATAACAGATTTAGACAAATATGTTCAAATATAGTTAAAATTCGGCAAATTTCGATTTTTCGATATTGCTATTTCTTTTGTTGTTGTCAATTCTCTCTTTTAGATTATATAACTGATCGATTTTCTAAATTTTTTTAAATATAATCGATTTTCCGATTTCTGTATTATATAATCTGAATTTCTTTTTTAGAGTTAGAATTAGTAATCTTTTGTATTTTTTCAATTTTTCTATATTTGATATTTTTTTAAAAATAAATTATTTTTTCTCTCTTCTCTCGATTTTGCTGTTGTTTAACAAACTGTTTAAAACTCGATTTTTATTGTTCAACAGTTGTCTGATATTTAATTTCGAGCATCAGATTGTATTTGACAAATATACTTAATATTAATTGAAAATAGTTAAGAATCTGCAGTATATATATTTTTTGTTTTGTATATTACTGTTTTTTGTATATTTTGTTTTAAAATTTTTAATTATTTTTTCTATTTGACAAATTTATTCTTCCGTCCGATATATATCGGAAACTTCAGTTTTAATTATCGAGTAATATTCGATATATATCTGATATTAATCGAAGTTTGTATTCGACAAGCATTCGAAATTAACTGAAGTTAATTGAAAACATTAACTGGAAAATCCGATATTGTTTTGTCGAAATTTGCAAATAGAAAAAAAAAATAGTATTACAATTTCAGACTAAATAGATTTTGTTTTTCGATTATTTTTCGAATTTCTGCTTTTTAGTCTCGAATATACTACAGATAATATCTAGCGTCTTGGTATCTATAGTACTTATACTTATTTTCTGTATATAGTTAGTTCTGTATAGCTAGTATTCTTGTCAATCAACTATATACTAGCTATCAAAGCTCTAATCCTGACAGATATAGAGTTTTCTTAAATATCGCAAATATCTTGTTAGTTTTACTAATTGTTAAGAAAGATAGTATTAAATATATTGCAAAAAATATTTTCTCAAAATATTATATTTTTATCAAGTAACAAAAAGCAAAAAAGATTAATTTATTTAAATAATTGTAATTTAAATATAATTAAAATTGCGCAATATATTTTTGACTATAATTTTAATATACAAGAAAATACTCAAACGCAAGAGCAAGAAAAAAAACAAAAAAGAAAACAAGAAAAATAAAAAGAGAAAAAAATTGTGTTGCTATTTATACTTTAAAATTAAAAAAAACAATATAATATTAAAGTTTTGTATCGAGTTTCTATTCTAAGATTTTTAATATCTTAAATTCGAATTTTTGTTAACAAATTTTGCAAATAAATCGAAATTCTAAGTTAAAAAAATATTGTAGTCTATAGTATCGAAAATATTTTAATTAAGTCTATAGAGATAAGTAGCAATTAAGAATTCTTTGTAGTATTCAATATATTAATTTTAGTATTAATATCGATTTTAGCAATATTAAATTCGATAATATTGTTAAAGTTAATCGAAAATATATAATATAGATTGTACTTTATCTTGTTATTGTTAAATATCTTCAATTTGTTTTTTTAAAGATTAATAATAAAATTCTTTATATATCTTTTTTTTAAACTTAATATTAGTAATTTGATTAATAATATCTTAATCAAACTTTATATATTCTTTGTATCTTTTTTCTTCAAATAATAATTAATACTAATTAAGTTAAAAATAGACTCAAATATTAATTAAAAATATATTAAGTATAAAGTATTAAATATTTAATTCTCGAATAATTAATTGTTGTTAAAAGAGAAATAAGATTGCTTTTATTAAAAAGTCTTTAAATTAAAATTTAATAGTTTTAATAATTAATTAATCTCAAAATTACTATTATTTTTTTTTAATAAATTTACTAAGTTGTTAGAGAAAATAATATTTTGCAATTCTTTAATAGCGACAAAAAAATCTATTATATATATTATATATAACAAAGTCTTTGCATAATTAAATGTTTCGACTATTTTTGTCTAAAATATAATAATAACTTTGCGAAATATATAACAAAGCAATTTAATATTTATTATTTTTATAGCATATTTAAAAGTAAAATATATCTCTATATAAAAATAGAAGTTTTAATAATTATAAAATTTCTAATCTAGAATTAAGAATCGATTAAATACAAAATTTGTAGAAAATTTTGTATAAAAATCTCGATTAATTTAATACAATATAGTTATTTAAAAATTGTTTTAGCTATAAGATTGCTTCTTAAATTAAAAAGTTATTTTTTTAATTTTATCGAAAAACTTGCTTTGCGACAAATCTAATATATATTTTATTCAAGTATTAATAACACAAGTAATATAGCTTTAAAGAATTAATCTTTTAATAGTCTAAAAATTATTAAGTTGAACAATATATTGTTGTTGCTATTTATTTGTCGCGTATTGCAAGAAAATCTAATTTATATACGCAATTTCTTTTATATATATTGCATATATAAGTTAAAGTATATTAAATTTTAAATATTAGAACTTAATAGATAATATAATTTAATAAAATTTGTTAAACAAAATTCGAAAAATATAGCTTCGAAATCGAATTGTCTCTTTTATATATTTATATATTTTAAGATTACTTGTAATAAAATATATATATTAATTGTAAGCAAGATTGTTTAAATCAATTCTTAGTTGCTTAAAATAAAGATTTTCAATTATAAAAATATTATTAATTGTTGTGTTTTTATCTCTTTAAACTAGTATTGTAGAATATAATTTTATTTTATACAACTTTAGTATATTAAGCTTAAGCATAAATACAATTTAAGAAAAGTTTATATTAATATATTTTAACAATTAAAAGAGTTTTTAAATAGCGCTTTTAATATAAAAGATTTAAATTTTATCAAATTAAATATAATATATATAAAATAAAAAAGAATGCGTTGTATCTTAATATTAAGACTTTTATTAATTAAAGTTAGAACAATAATTATTGTTAATAGTAGATACTTTTTCGAATTCTATATATATCGAAAAAGAAATACAATATTAAGATTTCGAGATTCGATTATTATAACAAATATAATTGATCGAAATTTCTAAATTTCTTCAATTTTTTTACTTCTTTAATCTTTTAAAAACTTAAAATTATTATAAATTAAAATTGTTATAAGAAATTTTTCTATTGCAAGAAAATATATCTTTAAAAAACTAATTAGTTTGTTTAATTAATCTTGCATAATTTTATAGAATATTGTTAAGTTAAACAAATATAGTAAATTTATTACTTTTTGTCTTGCTTTATCTTATTACAAATAAAGTACAAAAATAATTTAAAAATTAGAAGACAACTTTAAATACAACAAATAAAATAAAACAAAAAATATAATTGTTAATTAATTATATTTTTAGATTTTGTTGTATTCGAGTTCTAGCAAATAATTACAACAATAATATTTTATTAACAAGAAATTGCAATTTTTATTGTTTTTTTTGTATTTTTAAGTTTGACAAATAAATCTTAATTAAGATTAACAATAGATTTTTGAAATAAATTAAACAACAAATTTTTAACTAGTATTCGAAGCTCTTTGTAAAGATTATTAATAGTCTAATTTTAATTATATTGACGCATAAATTGCTCTTTGTAATTTTCTAGCATTAATAAAAAGTTCTTGTAATCGATTATTTAATTATAGATATAGTTAAAAAAGTGTTACGACTCTAGCTTGTTACAGCTGGTATATACTCTACAGATAGACTGACCGTTTTTCGGTTTTCGGTTCCAACTTTTGGAACCGACCCGAGTCTTGGCGCCAAGAATTCGGGTTTCGGTTCCAAAAACGGTCAGTCTATCTACAGAGCAGTCTGTAGTATATAGCATAATTATCTGTATACTCGACGACTTGACAGACAAGTATTGCTCGATATACTAGTAAACAAGCTCGATATACTTGACAACAAACAAAACAAACAAAGCTTAATATATTTAACAACAAGCAAAGCAAGCAAAACTTAATATATTTAACAGCAAGTATAACAAGCAAGAAAAATCTTTTTTAGTATATAGATTTTCTAGACATAACTCTCTTATAGATTGTATTCAACTTATTATAGATTTTTATTTATTGTTACTCTAATTTATCGAATCTCTTTTAAGATTTATTAAATATAGAAACTATCTATAGTTGCAAATTTTTGTTATTAAATAATTGCTTGTATTGTCTAAAAATATCTACAAATCTTTTTAACAATACAATTTATTCTAATATTTTCGAAAAAAGTATTGGCGTAATATTTTGAATACTCTAAAAATGTTTGTATCAAATTAACGCGTTTTTATCTTAAATACTAGTTTATTAGTTTTATGTCGATTATCAATTATAGAAGACAACAAAATTAAAATTAACAAATTCGATATCTATTATAGAGATTGTATCGATTTAAAAAACTAATTTATATAAATAAATATCTATTTTATTTTCTATTTTGTTTTAGCAAATCAAAAGACAATTTTTGTATTAATATTTTTTAAAAAAAGAGTTCAATATTAACTTAAATCAAACTTACAAAAGTATCTAAAAAATAATAGCAAAAATTTTTGTGCAATATTTACAAACTTTAATAATTTTAAGAGAGAGTTTCGAAAAATCTTTAAAATATTTAACAAAAAACAAATTGCAAAAAGAGTAATTTAATATTTAATTTAACAAATTTCTGTAGCAAACTATGTTGCTAGATTTTAGAAATATATTAATTTAATTAAGTAAAACAATATTATATTTATAATAATATTTCGACAAGATCTTAAAAACAATCTAAAAAACAAAATTATATATAATAAAAGAACTTTTAGCGATATATTTGATTTTATCGAAGTAGTTATTGATTTCGACAATAAACTATATAAAAGAGCTATAGAAAAAAGATACAATTAATTTCGAAAAAAAACAAAAATCTTCTTTAAATTAATAATTAAATATTAGCAAAAAAAATCTTGTTCTAATTAAAAGTACAATAATTTCAACTATTATAAGTCTATATCTATAAAATTGAATTTTACTTAACAATATAAAAAAAAGAATTCTAGAGAAAAGCAAAATAACAAATTTTAGAAAATATACTATTTATATAACAAATCGAATTACTTTGCAAGAAATTGTTAATTATAAAACTTAATAAATTGTCGACAAATTAATATTATATTAAAAGAGATATTTAATAGTTAAAACAATATTAGAAAGCAAATTAATATAGAAACAAATATTCTCGAGACTAAATTAAACAACAACTATTATCTAATAGAAGATTCAAATTAATTATAGAAAGTTCTAAATAGAATATTATTAGACAAAATATTTGTATTTATGCAAAAAATTAACTAAATATTTAACAAGACTATAAAAGCAAAACAATTAAGAATACTATACTTTTATTTAACAACAAACTTAGATAACAAATATAACTAAAAGAACTTTTACAAATATCTAGACAATATTATAAAGTATTTTGATACTTTAGTTAGTTTATTTAAAAAAAAAGAGATAAATTAAATTGTAAATAAATACAAGAAAGCGCTAGAAAGCGACACTATTATAAAAAAAAAATTCTCGATAAAATTGAACAACAATTAAGCAGTATAAATCTATTTCAAAAGAAAATAAAGAAAACAAAAAAATACGCAATACTTAATTGAACAAAATATTATAACAACTTATATTAAATTTATCTAGACAACAAAGAAGAAATTAATTGATTTTCTAAAAAATTAAAATTATTAATTTAGTATAGAAAGAAAACTTAGTACAAACAGATACTCGAAATAGAAGTTATAGCACAAAAATAAAAAAAAGTTCAAATTTTTTAGTAAAAAATATATTAGAGAAATACAATATATTAGTTTAATAGCAGCAACTAAACTTAATAATATATATATAATATTTTACTATATTAGTTAAGATTAACAATTGTCGATTTACTACAATAGTCGATTCTAATATAACAGATAATTTTATAATTAGAATTTTTGTTAAAAGAGAAAAATACTCTATTTAAAAAAAGTCTAATATATACAATCTAGTAATTGTAGATAGAAATTTATTATTTAACAAAAATAGAAAAATAAATAAAAAAATAAAGTTATTATCGATAGCTATTTAACAATATTATAAGAAACTAATTTTTAATATAGTAAGAATAACTATTTATAATATTGTTTTAGAAATATTTTAATTAAAACAATACAATTTAGAAATTAACTAAAATATACAAATACTCAAATTTGTGCAATATAATTATGTAATTTATATTTAATCTATATATCGATAGCGTTCGATAATAGATAAAAAATTGAATTAAAAATTAATTGCAAATAGCAAGTTTGTATTTTTGCAAAAAAACAATCTAACAAAATTTAACTTAACAAATATTGACAAAAATTAGTCGAACTACAAGATTAAAGTAAGTAAAAAAAATTACAAATTTTCTAAAAATCTTAAACTATCTAATATAGCAAAGAAATTGCTAAAGTATATATTACAAATATACAACAATTAAAAATATCTATTTTAAAAAGAGAAAACAACAAAGATTTTTTCTAAATATTAATTGTAAAATTACAAAATTAGATTTAAATTAGACAAGCAATTTATATTTAAATTTATATATATTTTATTCAAGAAAAAACTCGAAATACTTTGCAAATATTTAACAAAAAACAAAAAGAAAAAATTTATTAAAAAATCTCAATTACAAACAAAATATTCGATTTTTTTTGTATTAAAGAAGAATAAAACTTTTTGTCTATATATCGATTATCGAAAGCTAAATAATATTACAATTAAGAATCGATATTTATTATTTAATATTAACAAGCTTCAAAATCGACTATTCGAAGCAAAATACTTTATTAAATTGAATCTACAAAAAATATACAATCAAATTAGAATAAAAATAGAAGAAAAGTAAAAGATAGCTTTTTGTATATAGTATAAATTATATAAATATACAATAATATTGTTCGAACTTACAAACATCTCGACAATATATCAAAAAATAATTAATAATATATTACAACAATATTTGAATTAATTTGTTATAGCATACTTAAACAATATTATAATTTACTCAAAAATTTTAAAAAAGTATATTAGTTATATTTTTAAAGTATTAAAATATCTAAATATAAGAAACTTATATTTTAAGTCAAAGAAATACAAATTTTATTAAGAGAAAATTGACTTTTTTGAATTTGTTGTTAAACAATATAGAGTATATATAAATTTCGAGAAGCTACAAGCAATTAAAAAATAAAAATTATTAACAAATATTAAAAAAATACAATTCTTTCTAAATTTTATAAACTACAACAAAAAATTTATTAAAAACTACTTAGCAAATACAATATTATTAACAAATCTTATAAAAAAGAATACGTTATAATTATAGAGATTTGCAAAAAAGAAATTATTTTAAAATTTTAAGTTAAAATACTTAAAGAAGTTAGTACTAAAAATATACAATTTGCAATTGTTAAACAAAATTAAAATCGATATATTAGATCTAGTTATCAATATATATTTTAATTAAAAATATAAAAATATATAATATTTAATAATATATTTCTCGAAAAAACTTTTGTTAATTGAATAGAACTATAATATTTACAATAAAAAACTACTTACTATAGTAGTTTTCTTAAAATTATAAAGAGTATATATCGAAAAATTGTTAGAATTTACAATTTTTACAAATTATAAGAATTTTGTATACTTTACTACTACTAAATAGTTTAATAGAAAACAAATATAATAATTAGAAAGACTTAGACAATACAAGTTCAAAATATAGTATATTTTAAACAAAAATAATAATAGAGCAAATATATTTAGCAGAAGAAATAATTATATAAAAACAAAAAAATTGTTTAATTATAGTATACTTAAAATTAACAAAAACAAATTATTATTAGCAAACAAATACAAGCTAAATACTATATTATAAATACTTCAAAATAATACAAAAGAATTTTTAATAAAGAAAGAAAAATTTCAAATATTTATTAATAAGATCGACAAATATATAAAAGAATATTATAACAAACTACTACAAAAGTATTCGAAAATAACAAAAAAAATTTAGCTTTTATATTAGTATTGTTAGTTTTTACAAATAAAACAAGTTGTCAAGATATATATTAAATAATATTTTAGCTATTAGCAAAACAAATATAATATATATACAAGCTATAGCAAAATTTAATATTAGAAACTATTTAAATTGTTATAAGATAAAATTACAATAAACTTTATTATTAAATTGTTAAACTCGACAAATTTAGCAACTAAAAACAAATATAATTTGATACTAATAATAGTTAATAAATTTATTAAATACTTATATATTATTGTATGCAAAGAGAAATTTATTGCAAAACAACTAAAATATATTATACTAAATTAACTTATATAATATTATAATATATTCAAAAAACTAATTAATAATAGAGACAAACTTTTTATATCTAACTATTAAAAGATACTTTTTTTAATATTAGATACAAGATTTCGAATATTTATTGTCTACTACTCAATTATAGATAGTTAGACAAAAAAAACAAATTAAAATTTTAAATGGTATCTAAAATACTATATTAACAATATTTATAGTAACTAAGTATTATTTTTATCTATAATACAATTAATACTTAATATAAAGATTTCGAATATTACTAAAATAATTTTATTTTTTGTCAACTATAGCAAAAAATTAAATTTTTTCGAAAAAAAGTATATATATCTGTTTGCGCAATTAGTTATTAAAAAAATAGCAATATTAAAAAAGATATACAACAATATCTTAAGAATATAGAAAAAGTCGATTAAGTATTAAAACAAAAAACAAAAAATAATATTTTAGCTAAAAGAAAAAAATAAAATATATCTTTTTACAAAGAATCTTAAAACAAGAAAGCTAAACAAAAAATTGAATTATATTAAAGTCGAATTGTTTCTTATTAAAAAGACTAAAAAATTAATTAATTACAAACTCGATTTATCTAAAAATATTAAAATATTTTTAGTATTCTATATATTATTGTTAAAATCAATCGATTTAAGTATATTTATATAGAAAACATTTTATTATAAATTATAGAAAAAAAATCGATTTAAGATTAAAAGAATTCTAAAACAGCAAAATCAACAATATCTTGTAAAATAAAAAGAATGTTTTATAACAAAAAATATATAGAAATTAACTAGCAATCTCGACAACTGCAATATTCTTATTTAGAAATTTTATTAATGCTCGAAAAATTATTTAGTATAGCAAGAGAAAATTAAATAGTAGAAAATATTTTAATCAAAGTATTTGCAGCAAAATAGTTTAACAACTCTATAGTATTTAATTTTTCTATATTAGACAACAAATACTATATTTTTGGTTTTGTTTTTGTATTAATTTTTTTTAGTATCTTTTTATTGCAAAGCAATTGCGTAATTACAATTGTTAATACAGTTTTATTTTCTATTATTTTAGAGAATAGATTTTTTCTAATACAATTTAAAAAAGTTTACAATATATTTATATACAATTTGTTTGCGCAAATATATTTCGAATATTTTAAACAAAATAACAAATCTTTTATAGCAATATAAGATTTGCTAATATAGCAGCAACGTTTATAAACAAAATTAACAAATATTTTATAACAATCTATTTCGAAGACAAAACAAATACAATTTTAATAAAAAAATATAGTATATAAATATTTGTTTTTCGAAACAAAAAAATTTAAAAAAAAATAGTATTACAACTCTAGTTTGTTACAATTAATATATATTTTACAAAGCAATCTATAGTATATAATACAATTATCTATATATTCGACAATTTAATAAATAAGTATTGCTCGATATACTAGTAAGCAAGCTCAATATATTCGACAACAAGCAAAACAAATAAAACTTGATATATTCGACAACAAACAAAATAAGTAGAACTTGATATATTTAACAACAAGTATAACAAACAAAAAAAATCTTCTTTAGTATATAAATTTTCTAGATACGATTTTTTTATAGATTGTGTTTAACTTATTATAGATTTTTACTTATTGTTACTTTGATTTATCGAATCTCTTTCAAGATTTATTAAATATAGAAACTATCTATAGCTGTAAACTTTTGTTATTAAGTAATTGTTTGTATTGTCTAAAGACGTCTACAGATCTCTCTAACAATACAATCTATTCTAATATCTTCGAAGGAAGTATTAGTGTAACAAAAAGCTTCGATATTTTTTTCTAAAAGTTTTATTTTTTCGAAAACAAATAAGACTTCAAAGATAATTAGATAGAGTTTATTGCTACTTGTTTAATAAACTATTTATTTGTATTATTTTGTTTAGATTATCTTCTCTTAATTTTCGATAACAAACAAAGAAAAAGAATTGTTTTTAAATTGTAAATATCAAAAAGCAAATTAATAAGACTTGATAAAACAAACTTAGATTGCAACAATAAGTAATTAAAGAAAAAAACAACAACAAAGACAAACTTAAATTAAGTAAAGAAAAAGAAGACAAATATATAGAACAACTATTTATAATAAATAATTACTTTAATTACAATAAATAGTAAAGTAAAATTATTATTTATATTTAAAAGAGAGATTGTATTAGACTGATTGTTTTTGGAACCGACACCCGAATTCTTGGCGCCAAGAGTCGGGTCGGTTCCAAAAGTTGGAACCGAATATACTATATATAGTAATTCGGTTCCTTGGCGTTTCGGGTCGGTTCCAAAAGTTGGAACCGAAAACCGAAAAACGGTCAGTCTAGATTGTATACAAATTAATTAATTGTACAAGTATAAGTAAACTTATTATTAAAGAAGTTAGACTCTTAAAGTAGCAAAAATATATTGTATATTTTTAATTGTTTAATTAGCAACTAAACTTTATTAAATTCTTAATTTATTAATTGATATTTGTCTTTTTTTTTCTCTATTTTCTTGCAAGAACAATTTTGTCTTTATTGTATAAATACTTTAATTTTAGCGCAAAAACAATATTTGCAACACTTAATTAATTTTTGTTTGCAAACTCTTATTTTGCTTTTTAAAAAAATTGTTAAAAAAATAAGTTTGTCTCTTTGTTTATATAACAAATATTTAAGCGTTTTTAAATATTTAAAGAGAATTAACTTGTTAATAATCGATAATCTTTTAAATTGCAACACAATTGTTGTTTAGCAAAATATTTGTTTCGATTTTAATTTGCAAGTTGTTTTAGTTTGCTTTATAGATTAAAATATTGTTAATAAAATTTCTTAAAATAAGTTAAGTAGACGCAAGAAATCTATTTTTAATTTAATTGTATTAATTAAGTTTTTTAAACACTAATAGAATAGAGACAATTTGTTAAGTATAATAAATTGTAAATTAATTTATATTTTTTAACTTTATATTATTAAACAACTTGTTGTCGAACTAAATTGCTATATATTAGAGTAAGATTGTTTTTCAAATAATTTTTTTTTCTTTTGTAATAGAATTATATACAATTTTTAATTTTGTTATACAAATATCTTTGCAATTGCAAACAATAGATTCTAGACTTCTATATTTTGCAAAGTTGATTTATTTTTATATTGTTATATTCTTAAAACTATAAATATATATTTTTTCGATATTAATTAATATATTGTTTCTTTCTACTATGTTAAACTACTAAGATAGAATTTTTTAATAAAAGTTTTTAATAATTAAAGTATAGTTTTTTTTGAATTCTTAATTAAGAGACACAAAATCTTAAATAATAATTTTTTTTTTTGAACTCGACGTATTTTAAAATATTAATATTAATATAAAGAAAATAAGTATTATTATTTTCGCAAACGTACTTAATATAATAGAAATAAAATATAAGACAACAATTGCGATTCGAACGCAATACTATATAGAGAAATTAATATAAAAGATTAATACAAATAATTTGTTGTATAAAAAAGTAAAATATATTGCAAAATTATTTTAGATTCGATTTTCTATTGCGAGTATTAAAGTAATAAAAATATATATTGTATTCAATATTAATTAAATCTTTAATTTCGAATTTTTAATTATTTTTGTTAATAGTGCTATTTTAAAGTTATTTGAATATTTGCGATACAATTATATTTTTATCTTAATTTTAATTTTTCTATATCTTAGTATTTGCAATTTTAAGAACAATTATTTTGATTGTATTTTTATTATATTTTATTAGAAAAGTAGATTTCTCAACAATATATTTGAAGATTTCTAAGTTATTTATTTTATTTTTTTGTTAATTTGCTATTTTTTATTAATTTGAATTTTAATATTTTAGCAAGTTTAGTATATAACGTTTGTTGTATACTTTAATAAAACAAATTCCAATAATTGTAACTATTATATTTACTTTATTGTTTACAAAGTTTACAAATTCGACAACGTTACAAATATAATTAAAATATATATATTTAAGATATCTAATAAGCAACAATTTTAATAACAAGCAAACAACTTTAAAATATTGTTTTTTTGTATATATATTTGCTTTTTTTGTTGTTAATTTCTCTATATAATTTGTTAATATTTAATTGATATTGCAATATTAATATTGTTTTTTAACAAGATTTGAAGTTTGTATTTAATTTGTAAATTTCTTAATTTATAGAAACTTTTGTTTGTTATTTAATATATTGTTTGTTGTTTGCTTCGATATTAAATCTATTTCTTAATATAATAATATCGATTTTTGATATTTTTTTTTGCAAACTTTTGTTTAATTTTTCGATAAAGTTGTTGTTGTTGTTAATATCGAAATATTGTTTTTAATAATTTTAGTTTTTCGATCTTTAAATATATCGAAAGTATTTAGTTTAATTTAATTGAACTTATAAGTTTGCAAATCGAAAAAAATTAATACAAAATTTTTAAGAAATAATATTATTTTGCAATTCGATATATTAACAACTTCTTTTTAATTACTTAAGATAACTAGTTTTTTTAATTTTTGATTTTTAATATTGCAACACAAGTATTAAAGAACAACTTAATTTAAAAGTTTGTATATTTAATTTATATTTAAAATTCTTTTAGTAGTTTAAGTTATTTGTACAATATTGTTTTCTAAAAATCTATTAAAATCTTAATTAATTATTATTTTATTCTAGAATTTTTAAATAGATAAAAAATTTTCTTTGTATTTTTTGTGTTGTTGCTCTTAACTATATCGAAGATTTTTTAAAATAAATATTTTTAATTTTGCAAATATCTTGCATTTGTTTCGATAAATTATATCTTATAGCTTTCAATACTTTAGCAATATCTAGATTTTTTCTATTATTTTTTCGACAACTTTTATATATTTATCGATATAATTAAAGTACTTAACAATTGTCTTGTATTGTTTTTCTTTAATTTTAAATAATAAAATTTAATTATTTGTTTCTTTTACAATATTATATCGACTACAATTAATTATAAATTTTGTTAAATATTAAAAACTAGTATACAAGTTAACAAACGCAATAATAAGTTTTGCACTTATTTTATTGTTTATAATTGAAAAGAAACTTTGTTTGCAAAAAAAAAAAGATAAAAATAAAAATAAAAAAATAAAAAAAACAATCGACAAAATATATTAATAATCGAAAGTTTAATATAATAATCTTTTATTTAAAAACAACTATTAGAGCAAAAATATATAACATTTTTTTGCTATCTACTTATTATTGTCTACGATTTGTTTCGAAATTGCTAATTAATTAATAAGTAAAAAAATACTTGTATTGCGTTTTCGAAAAACAATATTTGTTGTTAAACAACAATATTCTTAATACTTGCAATATCTATTTATTTAAAAAATATTATCTTTATTTATTTATTGCGCAATATTGTTAACTTTGCGAATTTTATATATTTGTTACTATTGCTTAATTTGATACTTAATTATTTATATCTTCTATTAAGAGATTTTTTTAAAAAATAAATTCTTTTGTCTATTAATTTTTTTTTAAATAGAGAATAGCTTTTTTGTACTTCTCTATACTTTCTTATACTTAATTGTGTCTTTTTAACTACAAAAATCGAAGTTTTATTTTATATTTGTCTTTCTCTAATATATTCTTTTATTATAGACAAAAACAACTTTTCTCTAGAAATCGAACTAGTTAATATTGTCAAAAAATCGACATTTTTGTATATTGTTAAAAATTCGATATTTTTAATTGTTAAAAAAAGCTTTGCGTTTTCTAATATTGCAAAAATTTTAATATTTTTAAATTCTTTTACAACTCTTAATTGACAAATTTTTGTCAAAACAACTATTATTTCGACAAATTTTCTCTTTAATTTATTTGTTTTGTTTATTAATTAGATATTAACTACTTTAGTAAAAGAGAGCTTTAATAAATTAATTAAAGATCTAGAGAAAAGTCTTTTGTTTGTTAAATATACAAAAAAATTCAAAAATATATCTTAGAAAGTTGTTAAAAACAAAAAAAATAACAAAAAGATACTTAATAGTAGAAAGAAGATTTTATTAAAAATTTGAAACAAAATTGTTTTTATTTAGAAACTAATAAGTTTTCTCTTTTACAATTTGTATTAAATTAATTTTCTTTTAATATTTTTGCAAATAAAACTATCTAAAGAAGCAAATTATTTTTGATAGCTAGAATTCTAGCAATAATAACTTCTTAATTTTTGTTAAAACTTGTAAAAACAAAACTATTGTATCTTTTTATCTCTTCTATATTTTCGAGCTAAAATATAATATTGCAAGTTATGTTTGCTACAACTAGCAAAATAATAATTAAGTTAAAAAAATCTCGATTATTAATTTGTCGATCTTTAATTAATACAACAACTATTTGTTTGTAATTAATAAAAAGATCTCTATTATAGTTATTTTTAACGCAAAAAATATACTTAAGTTTAAAATACGTTTCGAAAACAAATTTGTCTATTTAATTGCTTATTTTAATTGTACTATAGTGCAATTGTATAAAGTATAACTAGTTAAATTCGATTAAAAAGACAATTTGCGCTTTTGTTGCGTTTTACTTAAAATTGTAGTTAAGCAATAATTTAATATTAATATTAAGAATATTAACAATTGCGTTTTAAAGCTTGAATAATAAAATTACTACTATTTTTAATATTAAAATATCTTTTTACTTTGCAATATAGAAGAGTTTAATTCAAATACTTTTCTTGTATATTTATTATATTACAATTTGAAATTTAGTATTAACAAAATTTATTTTTTAAAGCAATTTTTTGTTAAGTCTTTTTATAAAATAAATATTATAAATCTTAAAAAATCTTTGTTTTATTTGCGCGTCTTAAATTTTTTTTTTTACAAAATAATCGAACTTAAATTTACAAAGAATATAAAGAACATGTCAGGATTAGAGCTTTGATAACTAGTATATAGTTGATTGACAAGAATACTAGTTATACAGAACTAACTATATACAGAAAATAGATATAAATACTATAGATATTAAGACACTAGATATTATTTGTAATATATTCGAGACTAAAAAACAGAAATTCGAAAAATAATCGAAAAACAAAGTTTGTCTAGTCTGAAACTGTAATACTATTTTTTTTTTCTATTTGCGAGTTTCGACAAAACAATATCGGATTTTTCAATTAGTATTTTCAATTAACTTCAGTTAATCTCGAGTGTTTGTCGGATACAAATTTCGGTTAATATTGAATATATATTAGATATTATTTGACAATTAAAACTGAAGTTTTCGATATATATCGGACGGAAAAATAAATTTGTCGAATAGAAAAAATAATTAAAAATTTTGAAACAAAATATACAAAAAACAGTAATATACAAAACAAAAAATATATATACTGCAGATTCTCGACTATTTTCGATTAGTATCGAATATATCTGTCAAATACAGTCTAATATTCGAAATTAAATATCAGACAACTGTCGGACAGTAAAAATTGAGTTTCAAGCAATTTGTTAAATAACAACAAGATTGAGAGAGAGAGAGAGAGAATAATTTATTTTTAAAAAAATATTAAATATAAAAAAATTAAAAGAGTACAAAAAATTACTAACTCTAATTCTAAAAAAGAGATTCAGATTATATAATACAGAAATCAGAAAGTCAATTATATCTGAAAAAGTTTAAAAAATCGATCAGTTATATAATCTGAAAAAAAAAATTAACAACAATAAAAAAAATAACAATATCGAAAAATCGAAATTTGCCGAATTTTAACTATATTCGAACACGTTTGTCTAAATCTGCTATACAGAGAAAAAAAATAATATAAAAGTGTCTTAATAGCAATTTATACGCAGTTATATATATATTCAGAAATATTAAGTCAATTCTGATTCGAAAAATTTTTAGAAAAGACAGTTATAAAATATCTAGCAGAAACACTATAGAGACAACAGCAAAAATTGCAAATATATATCGACTAACTTCCGGCAATAGTAATGCATCGATAATATATTTCCGGAATTCTTGTTAAATACAGCAAAAAACAAAATAGTATAGCAGATTTGATTTCGACTGCAGATATATAGCAAATAACTTCCGACAATAGTAATATATCGACAATATATTTTCGGAATCGATTGTAGATACAACAACAAGAACTATAGATATATATTAAGCGATATTTAGACAACAGTAACAGTAAAGCGCAGAAATATATAAATACAAACTATTCTACTTATTAGATTTTCAATCAGAAGACGTTTTGAATATTCAGTAAAATTCTGTTGTATTAGAATATTAATAATAAAAGTCGACAACAAAGTCAGAACAGTTGTCAGTTATAGAGTAGTTTAACTATTTAGATCTATTGTTGTAGTCCGTATAGTTTGTAAAAAGAATTTGATACTGTAGTATTTTGTATCTGTAATCAGTAGCGATTAGATTTGAATTTATATTATTGTTATTTTTATATATATTGTATTGTAATATTCCGATATTTCTAATATAGTATTCGAAATTGTTGTCGATATTGTTGACAGTATTAACAGACAATAGAAATTTAATTTGTTAATTTAACAAAAATTTGTTTTTGTCGAGATACAGAAACTATAAATAAAATACTGAATAAATTTTTATCGATTCGGATAGTTCTAGTTTGTAGATATAATTATTAATTGTTCAAATAATTTTATAGAAATCTGTATTTTTATATTTCAGAGATTTGTATAGTCGAGTTGTTTTAATATTTCGAATATCAAATATAATTTAATTATCGATTTTGAATTTCGGAGCCGCAGCGTATCTGCAATTAGCAAATTTTATTTGTTTGATTTGAATTCAGATAAGTTCTTGACAAAAAAAATTTTGCAAAATCTCGATTTTTTCGACAATTTTGTCGGTATTCTTTATATTGCAACAAGTTTCGGATATAATATTGTTAGAAAAGACTGTAAATAGTTTCAGATCTGATTGTAACAGATAGTTTTTAATAATAAAAAAAAAATAAGTCAGTAGACTCGCTGATATAACTGTTTGCGACAAATTCGACAGTAATAAAATAACTGATTTAGTTATTCTGATTGTACTGCATATATATCCGAAAATACTGCTTAAGAGCAATATTGGTATTTTCGATTTAACTGTCGATTTCTGAATAGAACGCAATTAACAATTTAGATTTGATTTCTAATCTTTTGCAGAAATATTGTCAGAAATAAACAATAAATTGAATATCTCTGTCAGAAACAATAGTAGCTAAAAAACTCTTAATATATCAGACAAAGTCGATAAAAATCTGAACAACAATTTTGATTTTCAAAGAGTCTATAGATATAAATTTTTTATTTTTAAATAGTCTATTGATTACTACTAAAATATATTGAAAAAATTTTTCTCTATAGCAGTATAGCAACAGAGAGATAATAAAGTTGCAGAATATATTTTGTTAGTAACAGTCTGAAATAGACAGAAATTTCAGTAAATTGTATCTATATTTACAATATAATTTAATATATTTGCAAATCGAACAACTTTTGATATATTTTTTGATATCTGAATACAGTATAAATTAATAGTAGTAATACTGTATTTTCTCGAGAGTAGCTGTTCGATCTAAATATTTAATATTTAACAATTTATACTGAAATCTGATTGTTTTGATTCGAAGAGTATTATTTGTGCTTCGAGATATATATATTTTGTCTCGAACAAATAAATATTTAATATTAATTGTTAAATATTTAACTACTGTGCAGTTCTCGAGTTCCAGCTTAATTGTTTTGCAAAAAATAATTAAAATCTTTTGTTTATCAGTTTTTTTAGTCTGAATAATCTGTTCTATTTTTTTGTTATACAAATATGTCTCCGATATCTGTCGAGCAAGAATTTCGGAATTAAATTTTATTTCAGATTTTTTCTTTTCTGTTAAATTGATTGCAACAGCAAACAAAAATTAAATTGTAAAAAAAATTGCAGATATAGATAGTTAAATTGTAGACAGAACAAATATATCTGAAAAAAAAACAGAATTAACAGCTAAAAACAATAAAATTGTAGACTGAGAAATTGTAAATACAACAATAGCAAGCAAAAAAACTGAGAATAGAAATCTAGTAGAGCAAAATCTGTTTTATTAAAGTAATACAGATACTGCAGACAATAGAAATATAGATAATTCTATATTTTTGTTAGCTGTCAGCGAAATTTGAGTAAACTTTTTGCAAACTTTTGCAATTCTTTTGTTAACAATTAGTTCAGACTCGATAGAGTCTCGAAACAGACAAATTAATTTTGTTACTAAATTGTAGATAATATTTAACAGTAGCAAAATTAATACAACAGTTTTAACTATACTCGATTTCAAGTTATATTGCTTAAGAATTGTTTGTTGTTGAAACTGATTGCAAAAATTATTGTTGTCAGAGAACAGATTCTACAATTGTTTAATCAGATTGTCTAACTTTGTATCTAATATATCTAATCGATAGATAATTTTAAAATTAAACTCGAACAGAAACTCGGCTCAGCAAATTTAACAACAATTAAATTGTTTAATAGTTATAAAATGTTTCAGATTGCAATAGTTAATAATAATTTTAATAAATTGTTTAATAGATATATCAGTATACTCTAAATATTATTTCTCGAAAACACAAACAATAGTTAATAATTTCTTGTTATAGATCTTGTAGTTGCATTCTGCGGACAATATAGTTTTAAATATATAAACTATTAAATAAAACAATTTATTCGAATCTATCTAAAACAGCATAACAGCAATTACAAAATCAAAAATATTGTTTTCGATTCAGATCTCTAGATCGGAATCGAAATAATACAGAATAAACTAATTAATAAAAATTTGTTTAAAAGTTTTAAATACAAGATTTTCGAAACTGTCAGATTGCTATAGAAAACTGAGATTTTTGTTCTCGAACTTACTAAATACTAACAAAAATTTAACTAAATCCGAATAGTTATAGATAAACTGTCAATAGAAGTTGACAAAATCTAAAAAGATCTATATATTGTATATACAGATAAAAGTTTTTTACTTAAGAATATATTTGATTTTCTCGGAATTTATTCGAATTTCTTCGGTAATAATAATCAGATTCAGATATTTGACTTGTTTAACAAAAAAAAAATTTGTTAATATTCAGATAAAGATCTGCGTTATAAAATTTAGCAAAAACTTTGTTTATATAATTCTTATATTCTATCTCGATATTACTGTAGATTAAAATATTATCTATATAGATAATACAGAAATTGTTCAGATAGAGACTGAAAATTTTATTAATAAAAAACTGAAATATAATCGGAATATTATACAGTTTAAAAGATATTACAATATATTTAAACAGATTGTAACAAATAATAAAAACTATCTTGTATTTGTTATCGGAATATATTCGAATCTTGTTAAAGACAGCAATAATATCAAACTTGCTGTAGTATTTAATTTTGTATAACTGTTGCAAGATCTCTTGAATTAACAGTAAAATATTGCAATTTTTAACTGTTAGAATATTAAAATTTCTATAGTTTATACAGACGCGCAAACTTCTATCAGACTTCTTAACTATAAAAGTAAAAACAATATATTGTAAAATACTGTTGCGAATTTGATTTTTGCTTTTTATATTATTCAGATAAACTCTAATAATCTCTTCTTTTTGATAGAAAATATTATAGATTTTCTTGATCGAAAAAGTTGCTTCTGAAACAAAATTAATAGTATAATTAATATTTTTATTCGGCGACAACTTGTTAGTTTTCTGTAAATTAAAGAGCTTGATTCAGTATCTAAATTTCGAATATATCTGTTTTTCTAGTTGTTTCAGACTAGAAGAATCTCGCTTGAGTTTTGTATAAAATTTATTGTAGTTATCGAAAATAATAGTTGCAATATTTATTGTAATATTGTTGTCTATAGTGCAAGCTAGATATCTATTGTTTTTCTTTGATTAATCTAGTATAGCAAAATATTTAGACAGTATAACAACTGTTTTGTAGTTTTTTTTGTCGACAAACTTTAAAAATACAGAGATACTTATTTAATAGATATCGATTTTATAAAAAGATTTCGAAAACAAATATTTCGATTGTTTGTATCAATTGCTGAAAATCTCTAATAGCTATTAATTTAACAAACAGTACTCTATACAGTAATTAAAATTAAACTCGAGAGATTGTATACTGTTTCTGATTTATATATTATATTTCTTAATTTAAAGTATATCGAGAATAACTGCAAATTGTTTCAGTTCGATTATTAAATATTATAAAATATCAATATATTTGCTAAAATTGACAGTAATTTAAGCAGTATAGATAATATTAAAAGCAAATTTGTTATTAACTAGACGCAATTTGATAGAATTTCGAAACAATATAATAGAAAATTTATAAAATTTAATAAACTTTCTATTTACAAAAACTCTATCGAAAACTTTGATATCGATAAGTAGTATTGCTTTAATATAATATTTATTAAAGAGCAGATAAATTTAATTTAAACAAATTTTAATATAAAAATCTAGTTGCTAACTGTTAAGCAATTTGCTGTCAATAGTGCTAGAACTGAGCTCGACTTCGGCAAACAAAATTTTATTTTGTAAATTAAATATAGTTTTAAATTTTTTTATTGTTTTTTGTATAAGTGTCAGCTTCTATTTCGAACTGCAATTCTTATCAAAAATATCTAGTTTTTTAATTTACTAGAATTATCTGAGTTATTATTTGAGATATCAGAGAAACTATTTTTTCTAAATACTGTCAGCTCGAAGTTGCTAATATTATAAATTTTAAATTTAACAAAAATTTTATTTTTAATTTTAGCTAACTTGTTTTTGTAAAAGACATCTCTATAATACAATCTATATTTTGACTTAAGATATTTTCGACAGAGATTAAGAGACTTGATTTTGTTTTTAAAAATTTAAAATTATATTTCTATATTCTGTTTTCAGTTGCAAGTAGAGATATATATACTGAAACTGTTAATATTGCAAATATTTGTATTAATATATTCAGAAAGTTTGAAAATATCGATACAATTATTGTATTTGTTAATACTATCGATAGTTTGTATATAGATAGAAATTCGAATAGTAGTTAAACAAAATTTTTTTATCTGCTAAAGTTTCAGATCGATTTTACAAATTAATCTAATAAATTAATTTAGAATAGTATAGTCTGTCAAAATAATATAGCAGCTTTGAAATTTATAGCTTAAATTTTTGTTAAATCAATATATTTTATCGGTTTCTGATATAGAGACTTCAGCTGCTGTAGATATAAAACAATTGATATATTAATTAAAGATTTCGATATTTTTTATAGCAAATTCGGACAATATAATTTTAACAAAGTTATATTATTTTTTGTCTGAATTGTTCTATTAAATACTCAGATCTTCAAGCAGATTATTTATTGTTAAATAAAAATTAACAAATCTATTAAACAAACAATATTTGATTTTTTTAAAAATATTGTCGATAATCTTAATAACAGCAAAACTGAGTTTGACTTTCTCGGAGACAAAATATCGAGAAATATTGCTGAATTTAGAAATCAGTGCAGTAATCTATTGTTCAAACTTTTCGAAATCTTTAGTAAAGACAGAAGAATCGAAAAAATATCTATTGTTTTCTATATTCTGTAGTTTCGACTTAAGATTACAAGCAAAATAGATATTGTTAAATCAATTTTTTGTTTATAAACTAGATCTATAAGAATAGTTATATTTACTGTTGCTGCCGGAGTTGTAAGCTATATAAATAGATTCGATAGATACAGTTTTTTTATTTCGAGAAAAAAAAAAATTTTGTTTCAGTTAATATACAATAGTTTTGAACAAATTGTATTAAACTAAAATATTGTTGCATTTTTGTCAAAAACAATATACTGTTTTGTTGCAGATATTTACTGTTAATTTTGTTTAACTCAAATAAGTTTGCAGAAAATTAATTTGAATTTTTAGCTAACAGATAGAGTTAAAATTGATTTTTTTATTAATTTGAAACTCGACAATAGTAATATTATTTTTATAAAATAGTCGAAACTATTTCTCTATATTACTTTTGACTGCTTTTCAGAGAGATTAAAATATTTTTTGTTAATTTTTGTTGAAATTGTTGAGTTAATCAACTAGAATGCAATATCGATTTAATTTATTTTTGTTTTTTTTTTTAATATATTTGTTACAAAATTGAACAAAACTGCTATCTAGCAACTGATATATTAAAGATCGAATTGATATATCTAACAAATTTATATTGTTAAACAAATTTGATTCAGTTAGTCTGTCGATTATAGTTTTGTAAGAATTGAATTAAGCAGACAACAAGAATTTAAATATATTATATTTAAATAAATCAGAGTGTTTGTCGAGTTCTAAATTGTTTTCGAAATTATTTTAATCTAATAAAAAATTTATAAAATAGTAATTATAACAAAAAACAGTATTAATATCTGATTAATTTTTATCTATCGAGAATTTTTTAAATAACTTGCGATTCTTGCTAGAACTGAATTTGACTTTGTTTTTCGAAACTGATTTTTTGTTAATTATATTGCAAATATAGATAAGATACAGATAGTGCAGATATTTGTAAACAAAAATAAAAACTCAAAATTAAATATATTTGAGATTATACAGATATTGAATAATTTATATTATTTGCAAGACAAAATTTTCAGTATCGAAAATAAATATTGTTTGAAATATTGTTCTGTTGCGTAACAAATTTTCTAATATACAAAGACAAAAATGTTGTCCGAAAACAGCAACAGAATTGTATTGTAATTGCTGTTCTAGCAGATCTGCTGATTTTATTCTAGCAGATTTACTAATTCTATTTTAGTAGATTTACTAATTCTATTCTAGCAGATTTATTGAATTGAAATCGAAACAGTCTGTTGTTTTTTTATTCTAGCAGATTTATTAATTCTATTCTAGCAGATTTACTGAATTGTAGTTAGAACAATCTGTTGTCTATTTTTTTTAGCAAAATTACTAGAAAATTAATAAAATTGAATATTGTTAAATTATATATCGATTAAGAGATATCTATTGCCGCAACTCAGTTACATTTCGCAAAATATTTATTCTAGTAGTTTTGTATTTAGAACTGCTTTAGTAATTCTGTATCTAAAACTGCTTCAGTAATTCTGTATCTGAAACACAGAACAAAATTAGCAAATATAAATATTTTCAGAATACAGTTTGCAGAGCTGTGTCTGAAGAAATAGCTAGTATTATATCAGAATTAGAGTTTTGATAGCTAGTATATAGTTGATTGACAAGAATACTAGCTATGCAGAACTAACTATATACAGAAAATAGATATAAGTACTATAGATGTCAAGACGCTAAACGTTACCCGTAGTATACCCGAGACTAGAGAGCGGAGACCCGGAGAGTAACCGGAGAGCGAAGTCTGTCTAGTCTGGAACCGTAACAGAACACAAAGCAACAAATTAAATTTATTAAAAATACAAAACAACAAAATAAAAATATAATAGAATTAACAATATCGACAAACAAAATCTCTAAATTAAAGAAAAAATTAAACGTTAAAAAATATCGATTCGAAACTTAACAATTAAGAGAAGCTCAAAATATAAATATAAAAAGAAAAAAGAAAAAATTTGCTAAATCTTTTAAATCTTTAAAGAGTAAACATTGTTAATCAAAATAATTAACTAAGACGCGCAATATTTTTTGAACTTCGCAAAGATCTATTTTCGATATTAAAAATATTAATTTTGCGTAAATTGTTTAATAGAGATACAATTTAAGATAATTAATTAATAAACAAACAATAATTTATATCTATATATCTATTTGTAATTGCAATCGATTGCTTATTTTTGTAGTATTTTTTTATTTTGTTTGTAAAATACTTGCTTTGCTAGTAATTTAACAATAATATATCGAAAATTGCGATCAAGTTTTTTTGTTACGAAAGCAGGGCGAGAAACAGACAAAGCGAGTACTAGACAAGTTGTAATAGATAGTTGAATTTTTTATCTATCTAGCTATGCGCGAATTTATCTCTACTCGCCGAGCTAGTTCTCTTAGAAACTAGCGCAGCTTGTCGAGTAGAACTTGTCGAGTAAAGCAATCTGTTAGCTAGATATATAACAAATGTCTCTCTCAAAGAAAAAAGATAGCGCTTTTGTCGATAATAATTAACAGAAACGCTTGTCGAGCAGATTTGTAGTAATATATCTATAAAACAATCAGAGCAGATCGCGAAAATAAAAATAAAAAAAGAACAATTAATTGTTAAATTCTTGATTTTTAATTTATTTACAAATCAGTCGACTTATTTGTTATCTATCGATTTGTAGTAATATATCGATCAAACAACAATCAGAGCAAGATTTTATCTATCGACAGATATTTATCGAATTATATATTGTAGTTTTTTGAACAGCAAACAACTTATTGCGCTGCTATTATTATTTATATTTTTATTTTTCTCGATTTTTCTCTTGTTGTGTTCGATAAACGCGACAGATTAATTCTCTATAATAATTAGCAAATTGTAGAAGTCGAAGAACTGTTCTCGATAAATTTTTTCGGAAACTGTAGTATATATATTGTGTATATATTGACTGATAAAATATATATTACTTTGTATAATTTGTTTGTTTCTAAAGATCGAAGCTAGCAAATTCGACAACTTTTAAACAAATTTAGCAATACTATCTAGAATAGCGTTTTTGTATATTTTTGTAGTATTATTGTTCTATACTGTTAGAGTATTTATTGCAATAGCTTCGAATCTTGTATTAATCTCTTAAAACTTGTTGTATAATTTGTCGATTAGAATATTAATAATTTTGAAGATTTTTACAGTTTTGATTTCTATAGAATTAGAGCAAGTAGAAATTGTAGTTTTTGTATTGTTTGTCGACGTATTGTGCGAAAAGAACAGCAAAACAAAAATCTGTTTTTGCAGTTTCTCTTTGTTGTCTATTGAAGAGATACTTGTTTTGTGTTTCGAAGAAAACTTGTTATTTTTTGTGTTACTTTGCGAACGCGATATGCGCGTTAATTTATCAAAACAATTGATCTTAATTTTGTTATTAAATAAGTCGACAAATTTGTAATATTTGATTAATTTGTAGTTAAAGTTCGAAATATATGTTGTCTTTTTTCTTGCATATATTTTGACTAATATAAATGCGCCAAATGCTTTTTGTAATTTTTGTTTAACTCGATTGATAATTTTCTTGAATTAAAATCTACTCTTAATAGTTTTGAGTTTGAATTCGACAAGTCTAGTGTAGACAAAATCGATATAGAGATTACTATAATTTATTAGACTTATTTAATTTACAATATTTTGCGTATAGATTTGTAGAAACTTCTTAATTGTAGATAAAATTGATATAGATTTTGTTGCTATATAGATCTTGCTCTTTATTAGATTTATAACTATATTGTCGATCTTTGTAGTACAATAGCTAGCGTTCGATACAATAGACGTAATGTCGATCTTTTTGTTGTGTAGTTGATACTTTTGTTTATAGATTAATATATAAAGCAGTTTTTTGTATTTTATAATTGCAAAGATATCGAGTAATTTGCGAAATATTTGTAGATTGCTATTAATATCAAAGATTGCTAATTATAATCGGTTTTTCTTGTTAATTTTGATTTCGATAAAAATTATGTAAGCGATATTAAAATTGGTTAGTGCAATAAAAATCTAAAATTAGATTGTCTTGTTGTTGTTGTTAATTGAGTTAGCAAGTTTGATATTAGATTTAGATTAATTTAAAATTGAATAATTGTTTTTAATTGCTATCTCGAATACTTTATTTTTAGAAACAAGAAATTTCAATTCTTTTGAAAAAAAGTAACAAGTATATATTTTAATAATAAAAAGATTGTTGCAATTTTTAATTTTGTTCTGAACAAGTATCGAAAGAGCTTGAACATTTAAACAACTATAGTTGAGCAGATTTTTGTTGTTGTTACTATTTTAATTTTTATTGTTCTTGTTTTTGATAATTTTGTATTCGATATATTGTTTGAAATCGATAGAGATAATCTGTTTTTTGATTTCTTTAATTGCTATACTTTTTTAAATAACAAATTGTTGTTTATATTTTTTGACTTAATAAATTGCTACAGCTTTCTAAATAGCAATTATAGATATATTGGCGAACTCGGGAAATTTTATAATAACAGTATAATATTCGACAAGTTGAACAATCGATAAAGATAGTAGACAACGCGCAAACAAGTAATAAATTTTCGCAATTCGCTAAGTTGTAAAATTAGATAAGTTGTTGATCTTGAAAAAGAAATTATTAAATAAATATTGATAGTATTTGAAATTACGCGTCTAGTAAATAGAATTTCGTTATTTGATTTTATTAGTATATTAACAAAAACGTCGATCAATATTTATATTTCGTGTTACTATTGATATAATACTGTAGAAACTAATTGTTTAGCATTAGTTTGTTGTAGATATCGATCTAAACTATATTAATAGAGTTGAAAACTACTCGATTAATAATAGTTTGTTTGTTTAATATCTCGATTTGACAAAAATATTTGTTTTATAATTTTCGAAAACAATTACAATCTTGTTGTGGAATCTTCTTGACTTTGTTAATTAAAAAATGCTGCAATACTGTAGATATAACTTCTTCGATCGAGTCTTTTACTACAATAGACTCTGTAGATTGATCGAAATGTTGCATAATATTATTAACAGAAATATTATATTTTATTTTGTATTTTTAAACAAAATTTTCGATTTTATCTAGCAAATTCTTGTTGTATTAATAATCGAACTCGAATCTATAGTTTTTTTAACAAACTAGATATTTCGAAATAGATTTTTTGCAATTGTAACAACAAAGTCGATAATCGACAAAAGATTTAACTTTGTAGATATATTATTTGTTATTAAATTCTATAACTGATTTAGAATAATTAGATTGTAGACAATTGTAAAAATTGTTTTTTCTAGAAATTGATTCTAGATTAACAATAGAAATAACTGAATAAATTTTTTAATCGATAGACAAGTTAAGTTTATAGACTAGATTATTTTTTTGTTCGAGAACTGTAAAAAAATTAATTTGTTAAATAATTAATTTTATCGATTTTATAGAAAGCAGACTGTAATTTTTGTGTAGACAAAAAAAAACTTGTTTGTCTATTTAAAAAGTTAGAGATCAATAATATCTATTATAGAAATTCTTTGTTGTTATATTGATTTAGACAATTGCAATCTTAGTTTCTATTATATTTATTGATTTTTTTTCGAGTTAGTTCTCTTTTTGATTGTCGAATTTAAGAAAGATTAAAAAGTTTCTAATTTTAAATTCTATAACTATTTTATTCGACAAAAAATCAATAAAGAAACTAGATAGATTGTTCAATTGTACTCGAAGAATTAAAAAAAAAAAATTTAGTCAAGTTTAGAATTGTTTGTTATTGTATAGCAAAAGACAAACTCTATTGTTTAATTAGTTTTTTTGTTTTAACTATCGATTTAAGAATAGTATATAGCAAAAATCAAAAAGTTAATGTCGAGTTTCTTGAATACAGCGTATTAGAACTTGAACAGAAACTTTCTATTATAATTGTATATAAAAATTTTCGATATTTCTTAATTTGCAAGTTTGTCTATTATTATATTGATTTAGTTTTTAGCAATATGTGTATTCTTATTGATTATAATTATAACTTTTTTGAAAAATTTATATATCGCAGTAAGTGCAATATTTATATTTTGTTTATTCGATAGAGTTAATATAAAATCGAAACTTATTGTGTAAAAAAGTACTGAAAAACTAGTAATAGAATTTAAAGTATTGTACAATTGATAACGCTTTGTTTAATACAAATTGTATTCTTGACAATATATTATATAATACTGTAGACAATTGCTCAACTTACAAAAATAGAAATTGATAAAGATTGTTTTATATAAACAAATAAAATCGACGTAATAATTTTTGTTGTATATTTGAATAAAAATCTCTTTCTCGAATTTCTTCGATAGACAAAATCTCTTTCGATTAATATAGTTTGTATAGTATAGCAGCTTATTTTTTACAAAAAACTGTATATTTGACAATATAACAGACTTTTGAACAATGTTTATAATTTCTATTTACTTGGCAAATTTGATATAGATATCGAGCAATTGTTTTCTGAAATTAGTATTTATTTTTATTAAGTAAATATAAAAAAATATTGCTCTATCGAAAATTGTCTATATAGCTAGATTTTTTTTTTTTTGAAAATTTGCTTAACAAGTTTGTTTACTTTTAAGATTTCGATTTCAGATACAAAAATGTCAATTTTGTCGAGCTCTTCAATATTATTTGCTTTTTTTTTGTCGATTAATGTTAATAGTCGAGACAAAATATTAGATATTGTATTTAGACAATTTGTTTTGTATTAAATATTAAAACTGAATTGCAAGAGATACTGCAATATATATATAAATCTGAGATTAAGTTTGTCTGTAACAAATAATAACAAAATTGTCTGCTTAACAATATTAAGTATAGTCGAGTAATTTGTATAGACAATAGTTAATTACTTGAAAATCTTAATTAGATATTTTGTTTTTTTGATTGTTTAAATTAAGTAAGCAATCTTTAGTTTTGTCGATCAGTAGTAAGACTCAACAGTATTTAATATTTTGAACAAAAACAATATATATTGAATATTAGATTTTCGAAAATTATTGTCGATAGAATTATCTTTAATATAATAGATCTCAATTTTGTATTTTTGTTTTTTTGCTGCGTCGAGTTTTACAAATAGACAACAACTAATATCGAAATAAATAAAAAAAATTGGCGTTGTAAAAGTACGCTAAAACTAATAGAAAAAACTTAACAAATTTAATAACTGCTTAATAGAAGTGTTTTAAGAATATATTTTACGCTTTTAATTGTTTTGCGCGAGCAAACTCTTAAGTAGTTGTGTTTTTTTCTGTTGCAACAAGTCGACGCGTTATATATATTAGACAATCTTGTTGTATTAATAATTAACAAAATTTAGATACGTTTTTAACGTTTTAAGATTTTTGAGAAATTAAATAGTTTTAATTGCAACAATCTGTTTCTCGATAATAAATAGATCGAAAATATCGATTTTTTGTTTGAGCAAAATAATACTAGAATAGTTGAGATAGATTTTTGTAAAATTTAGTATAATTTGAAACTTAACAAACTTGATAAAGAGATTTTGTAAGTAATCGAGATAATTTGTAAAAAATTTAGAGAAAATAACAATATTATCAATATATATTTTGCAGAACTTGTGTAGAAGTCGCAGTTGTTTATTTATTATTTGCTATATATAAGTCGGAAAGTTTTTGAATTCTATAGTAGCAATATTAAGTTGTTTCTTGTTTCGATAAATAATAAACAAGAACTTATAACAATTTTGTTCGACTATTATAAATTGAAGAAAGAAAACAAGACTATTTATTAAATTTATATAGTTGCAGTTTTTCAACTGCGCTATAATATTGTTCTGCATAAATATTGAATAACTATTAATAATTGTTAGTTTGTTTAGATCTTTAATATTTGTAACTACTTAATACTTTCTAGCAAACTAATTATTAAAGCTGTTAATTGTATATTAAATAACAAAGATCGAAAAATCAAAAGAAGTTAATTGTGTAGACTACTTTATTTTTTTTTATTAATAGAATTTGTCGAATTTTTTATCGACTACTATTCTATTTTGTTTGTTTAGCAAATAGACTTTTTGTATTATTCTGAAAACTGTTGTAGAGTTTTAATTGTTATTTAGTAGAACAATTATTTAATTGTCTTTTGTCAATTTGACAATTCTATTACTGTTCTTTCAAAAAATAGCAAATTTATCGACAAAAGTATAAAACTCGACTATCTCGATTAATAAATTACAAATATATATACTATTAGATAGAATTGTTTGATATTTGTTTGACAATATTTTTATTTTTATATTATTTTTGACAACTTAATTATACTTGTCGAAACTGATTTAATAGCAGCTTTGCTCTTCGAGTTTAATTAGACAATTGAGATTTGTCGATTTATAGACAATAATTGACAAAAAGTTTTTGTTGCGCATATAAATTGCCAACAATAAGATATTTATTACGTATATATAAGTATCGATAAAATTTAATTTAAACAGAAAATTACAATCTAATAGAAACTAATTGATTCGAACAAATATTCTAGCAATACTGTTTGTGTCAACAACTATTTTGTATTTCGATTTTAAAATTCGACAAATTCTAATATTATTTTGTATTGTAATATTAAGACTAGTTGTTAGTTTTTAATAGCTATTTAGAGTAAGCTGTTTAATATCGAGATTGACAATTATTTGTTCGAAAGCTATAATATCTATATTAAGTAACAGTTTAATTTTAAAATTATCGACAATATATATTTCTTAACAAATATATGCGATAGATTTTTTGTTGTATATATAGTCTTTAATATATATATTCAATACAAAATAGTTATCGATTAAGTGTTTTGCAATATCGATATTGCAAACAGAGATAAATATTTGTATCTTTTTAATAAAAAGATTTAATACAAGATTCTCGAAAAACTTGCAATTGATAAGAGTTATAGTATATTCGATATTTATATATATAGTGTACAACAAGCTCTGTTAGACAAATTCCAGCAGAATAGTAACGTAATAATATAAACAAAAAATTAAGTCTGTGTCGATTATCGCTTTAATATTTGACTTAATTAATTTTAAATTGTTAATAATTTGATTTAATTTTACTATTGCTTTGTCGATATAAAAGATCTCGATAGACGCTTGTCTTGTTCGATACTCAGAATTGTATTTTTTCTTAATATATCGAAAAAACTTGTTAGTCGATTGAAAAACACAGTAGTATTTTGTGCAAATAAATTGTTTGAATAGCAGAAGTTCTATTTTCAAATCGATATAAAAAATATCAACAGTTATTGGCAAGTTTTTGCGTTGTTTTTTCGATAAAGTCTTTTTCTAATAATTTTCTTCAGCGTAATAGATATTGTTCTGCGGGATTTCTGAGTAGTACGTAGAAACGTTGTAAAACTGAATCGAATAGTATAGATTATTATATAACAAAAAATTTATATAATAAGTCGATACGACAACTGATTGATACGTCGGCAAAACAAAAGATTGATATTTAGATTGCTAATAAAATAACTGCTGATATATCGACAATTAATAGAACAACTAATATCTCTAAAATCGATAACTATTACAATTTTGTCAATCTCTACTTTCGATACAACAATTATTTGTTTTAAAAAGAAACAAATTTTTGTTTTTGCTGTTCGATTGCGTTTTAACGTTGACGGCGATAATAGCAAAATACTTAAAAGAAGAAGATAGCAGTATAATAGAACAATACTAATTATTGAAATTAGACGCGTCTTGCAAAAATAGACAAATCTAATAGTTTGTAAGCAACTAATATAAATTAAAGTAAGTAGAACGCAAAATATAAGAAAAGTATAACTGATAAAATACAAATAGTTAACAAATTTGCTGCTGCTAATTGTTATTTCTGAGATTGTTATTGCGTTTCTCAAATTTTTAAGTGCGATCGCAATTGTAAATCGATAATCGACAAGCGTTTATTATTGTTTTCTATAGCTCTTTTTTCGCATCTAGTTTCTCGATAAAGTCTTGAACAATTGTATAAGTTGTTAATATAATAATTATCGAACGCAGCTCTAGATTAAGTTGATTTCAAATTTATATAAATTGATTTTGTAAATTAGAGATATTAATTGATTAAAAATACAAAATAATATTTTGAAAAAAATTGCTTGTTTTACAATTATTTTGCGCATTTTTTGTTGTAAAGATCTCGAAAATAAGTTTGTTAAAAATTTTATTAATTTTTATTTTGAATTGTGTTTCTAGTTTGTTGATAAAGTTGATAAATAAAAAATTTCTAAATATTTTGCGCTTAAACTCTTCGATCTTCTTTAAATATTAGATTATAGTAGTATTATAAAAATACAACAATAGATTATCTTTTATTGCAGTTTTGCCAACTATATAGATATAATTCTTTATTTGCTCGACAAATATAAAAATCTCTCGATAGATTATTTTTTTATTTGCAAAACTAATATTATTTGATCTATAGCTTTTCGGAATATCTAAATAAAAAAATTCTAGATTTGCTGCTCTAAAACAATTAATTAAAGTAATTGAATTGTTTTGATTATTGTTTTTATTCGAATAATAATATTTTTGAGAATTTTTGTCGATCTGATTGAATTGTTGAATTTCTCGACGCATTAATTTATGCAGTTGCTTTATTATTTAAGATATAAATGTTTTGTCTTTTTGACAAGTTTTCGAATCTCTCGACTAATTCGATTAACTATAGACAGTATTGCTATAAATATATAGATAAATAGCAAAACTAGTTAAATATTCAAATGCAAACAGTATCTAATTGCTAAAAATATTCTGATTAAAACTATACTGATTGCTTGATATTTGTTGAGCGAAATCAATCTACTCAAAGCTGTACTATTTGTTCGATATTTAATAACTAGAAAAAGTCTAATTAATATTGTGCTATTTGCTCGATATCTAATAAGTAAAAGACTAAATAAATAGAGCAGATTGACTTTGTAAGTTTTGAGCAATAAATATATTTTAAATATTAAGAGCAGAATAACTCTATATATTTGAAAAGAGAAACTGCTCGACAACTGCAATTTTCGAAATATCGACTTGTCTTGTCAATATAGTTTCTTTTATTGTTTTAATATAGTCTAATACTCTTATACGTAACAAGTTGTTTTTGCAAACAAACGCAAATTTTTGTTGTTTGCAAGTTCTAGAAAGATTACTAAAAAAATCTGTTATTTTACTGTAATTGTTGCAGTCTCTATATAGAACAGAGAATACTCAATAACAAGTATTTAATCTGAAATAATTTGTCGATTTGTCAAAAGAGACGTTGTTCAGATTTCTAGATTAATTGTAAAATTTACTGTTTATAATAGACTAACTATACAAATACGAACTATCTAATAGACTAATAGCAATCGAATTAACTAATTTAATAGAAAAAAATAAATTATTCGAATACAGACTATCTAATAGAATAGTAGCGGCCAAATTGATCGATTCGATAGAAAAAGTTAAAACAACAAGTTTAGAATTTTTGTGCTTATTTAAGAATTTCGAGATCGCCGACAAGTTTTCGAAAATTAACAGAACAATAGAGTTAGTATAGTTATTGACATTTTAAATAGTTGTCTCGAATCTCTTAACAATTTGTTTAAAAAGAAATTTGTTAGTAGTTTATTTCGCAGATTAAATGCAAGACTTTTCTATTAAATAAGTTCTACATCTGCAAGTTGATTAAACAGAAAATAAAGAAAAATAAAAGATTTATTTAACAATCTTAACAGCGACTTGTTGAGTAAAGAGTAAAAGATAGACTAAGTATTGATAATCAATAGATAGAAAAGCAAAAAGTTGATAAACTAATATAGATATTTTTTTCTTTGTATATAAAGTCAGCTTGAGACAAAAGCTAATAAAAGATAAATATTGCGTACTCGACAGATACGAAATTTGAATAAAATCTACAAATAAGCTAAAAAATAGATAAATTGACTAACAACAACAAGTTGCTTTGCAAATCAGCTGTATAATTCGACAAGTTGCTCTACAAATTAGCTGCGTAGCTCGACAAATATTGAGCAAAAATAGATTGTCTTCGATACAAAGATTCGCTTGACAAGTAGTTAAAATAGTTGATAAGCTAATATATCGAATTCAGCAAAAAACAAAATAATCGATACAGCTTGTCGATCAGCTGATACAATAAGTTAGCAATAAAGAAGTACTTTGTATACTATTTGAAGCTATTATTTGTTACAAAAGCAGAGCAAGAAACAGACAAAGCAAGCACTAAACAAGTTGTAATAGATAGTTGAATTTTTTATCTATCTAGTTATGCGCGAATCTATCTCTACTCGCCGAGCTAGTTCTCTTAGAGACTAGCACAGCTTGTCGAGTGGAACTCGTCGAGTAAAGCAATCTGCTAGCTAGATATGTAACATTTATATATTAATAATAGAAAATTGTCTTTATTAAACTTTCGATATATTAAAATTTGTTTTATTTTAACAAGAAAATAAGATTTTGTTTTTAGACTCTATAAAAAGATTATATTTAAGCGCGCGCTTTATCTATTAAAATTAGTAAATAGATACTAAACAAGACTTCGCATTTAGTGTTGAGCTATTTTACTAAATATTCGTTTCTAAAAAAAAAATTTAGAACTTGTTTTAGAATTGAGAATTTATTAATTCTAATCGAAAATTAAGATCGCGAAGCAACAAGTTCAAATATAATCTTTCTTATAGGATCTAACTATTGAGGCAAGACGACGAACAAGATTTTGCGACGACAAGGGTCAGCAGTCCTAAAAAGCTGGATAAACTGGGCCTGCAAGATGTGCCAAAACCAGGGTTTTCGAGGGTGATGCATTATAAACAAGCGTGTACTATAACTGATGCATCTTAAACATATCCTCGCACGCCGAGGAGTAGACGCTAAAGTACTTATGCGGGCAATCAAGATCCGAGAAACCTGGATGATCGTCAAGGTCACGACACTAGCCGCCGAAGCCTCAAACGGAAGTGAGCAATCCCGCTTGACCGGATCCAGCTACTCTGCTGGAATAGCGGACAAATGCTTTCGGACTTTGAACCTCGAGGGTCCGAAACTGAGGTACCATGTTTGACACCACCAAGCGACCACATCTCCATTTTTAACTTTGTTCTTGTGGCGCAGCGGAACCTGCCAAACTTCGAAAGAGAGGCTGAAGGTCGTGTTACATTAATTCATTAATAGGTAGTTGACATCCCCAACAAACGTCTTCGTTGGCGTACCCTTTCATCTCAATGAATCCGCATCACCCGTGCCAAGTTTCCACTCCTTCATACACTCAGTAACTTGAGTCCGCGTTCAAGGCACTGCTGAACAGGTACCGACCGTTCTAGCGCTTGTAACTGAGTGAGCTGTTGCACCAAAACCTCCCTCATGCGGCTCCCTTTGCGCGCAAGTGGACAGAGTGCAACGCCTACTTCCGCAGCCTTCCGACGACTCTGTTCGACTTGATTGCTGGAGCCGGAGAGACTCTGCGCGTATTCGATCAGAGTGTCCTCAAGGCTACTGTTCAGAGGAACGTCCGCCATCTTGTCAAAGAGACCATTCTCGGCGCTGTAGATCTCGTCTTGCACTGTCCTAGACCCACCCCTTGCTGTAGCTTTTTTAGTCAAGTCAAGGACCTGTCTTAAAGCTGAGGTTAATTCTACAAAAACCCCGATCATCAGCGATCCATCCTGGTATCTCAACAGCGATCACTTGCCTTGATCGATTCTACACTTTGGATCGATTGACCGTAGCAGCGACGACAGCGCATGAGCCAACGTTAGCTCGCGTCTGAAGTATTCATCAGCGCTTAGCGATAAGGTTACGATTTGGATTACTTGCATAGATTTCGAGGACGGCCCTCCAGATGGCGAGTCGACGTCCATCTTGGTAGATTCATCTAGTGCGTCGAGGATGACAGGCTGCGTAATCTCAAAAATTTGCGCGAACAGGTCGATGCCGATTCGCAATTCAACGAAGTCGCCGAGGCAAGCCAATGCTTCCTGGCGGAAATCTATGTTGTTCCTCTTACATTCGCGAAACATGATCTTCTGGAGACGTTCATCACCAATTAGCTGGGTAGATATACGCTAGATAGCCAACAATTGTCTAGCCCAGTGGGCTGAATAAGCCTTCGCCTCGGGATAGATGGAAATCTCTCGATCATGCCGCGAAAAGACCCTTTGTGATTGGCTTTGAACCCAAAGTCTGCTACCATGACTAGGAGATCTTACGCCGCCTCTCATTCCAAGACTTGAAGAGCATCGAGAGATTCCGTACGTACCTGCATCTGCGTTGCGAGCTTCTCATTTCTACTCATTATTTTACTTTTTCTCGCAAATTCGACGAGGGCCTTCAGAACCTTCTCCTTGCCCTCCCATGTTTTACCACCAAGCGCCTTCTCAAGTGCTGGCCAGAGTAGTTCTGCGTCTGAGTCACTGATCTCGGACCCCATCGAACCGACGGCTTTTGCAATCGCGAATGCTGACGTCTGCTTGATTAACCAGCGTGGAGAATCAAGATATCGTGTTGCAAGGTCGACGATATCCTTAAGGTAGAGTAGCACTGCACGAGACCCTCCTACGTTCTCATCCCACGCTCGTTTATAGGATGTCGCTGCTCGGTCTAAAGGATCGTGCTGTGCAATGAAGACGAACGGAAGAATATCCCCCGCAAGGGCATTAAAACGATCTGTGGCGTGTTTTGACACGGCGTACATGACGTCGCCCGATATGGCCCGATGGCGGTCATCATCGGAATCAAAATAGAGCTTTTGGCAATAGTGCACGAGCTCAAGTATTGCCGTATCAGAGGCCAGCCGTGAGAGGTAGCCACACGCCGTGGCGTAAGCAGACGATACGGTATCATTGCGATCGAGTAATTGCTTACAAATAAGCCTTAGGAAATGGTCCGCGTGGTCCTTGAAGGTGAAACTGTGCCTAGTCGAGAGAGAGACGAGTATGCGAGATGATCCTACTTTTGACGGCAAACCGACAGCAGTCTTGATGGCATTCTCTAGGCTTTCATGAAGCGACGACATCGTAGGAGTATCTAGGGCGTCTAAGCAGCGTTCGATAGCTTCCATCAGCGGCGATCCTTTCACCCCCGTCAAGCGAGCGTCGTCAATTTGTTGCGTAGTAACGCCATACTTATCCGCGTTCAGATGGAGGTAGTTGATACCCTCATGCTCGAATGAGCTGAGGAGAGCAACAAGTTGACCTATGATATTTGGGACATACGGCCT
>JAABUL010001316.1_pt1 | contig 48044 bp, 33 predicted proteins | sample 5559151 | NCBI WGS metagenome assembly JAABUL01 (sample SAMN10711876, study PRJNA513368) | rock metagenome | isolation source: Antarctica rocks | place: Antarctica: Victoria Land, Pudding Butte sud
CGGACACAGCCACAGGCGAGCAACCGGCATACAACATTGCCCCACGTGCGTGGGGGTGAACCGAAACGAGGGGCATAATTACGACCCCACCGGCACCATTGCCCCACGTGCGTGGGGGTGAACCGAGCTTTGGAGGTGCCCTGCGTCCATTGCGTCCCATTGCCCCACGTGCGTGGGGGTGAACCGTAAGGCGTCTGGATACAACACAAAATCCCCCCCATTGCCCCACGTGCGTGGGGGTGAACCGAATGATCGGTATACATGGCGGCCTCCATGCACCTCTGCCCCACCATGCATGTGGTTGAACTAATACCCTGGTATCATCCCAGTATCAAGGGGCATGGCCGCAGGTACGTGGGGACGGGCCGCATCGCCCAGGCAAGCTGACAATGCAGGCGAGTCGTCATTTGAGAGTCACAGGGTTCTCGCGCTCGTACTCTGCATCGGCAGGCAGCTCCCGGCCTTGTGCCGCCAAAACAGCCAGCCGGTCACAGCGCTCGTTTTCGGGATGGCCGGCATGCCCCTTGACCCATTCAAACGTGACTTCATGCTGAGCGCAAAGATCAAGAAGTTGCGCCCATAAGTCTACGTTGACCGCTTTCTCCTTCTTGTTGCGCCGCCAGCCGTTCAATCGCCAGCGCGCCGCCCAGCCTTGAATGATGCTTTCTGCGACATATTGCGCGTCGGTGTACAGTGTCACAGAACACTTGTAGCGCAATGTTTGCAGCCCGGCAATGGCGGCCATCAGCTCCATGCGGTTGTTGGTTGTCCGGCGAAAGCCCGCAGAAAGTTCCCGCTGCTTTTCGCCATAAGACAGGATGATGCCGTAGCCGCCTGGCCCTGGGTTGCCTGAGCAGGCTCCATCGGTGTGAATGGTGACGTATTTAAGTTCGTTCATGGGTGACTCCCCGCCTGTGCAACTCTTGCTGCGCCTGGTAGTTCACGGTGCGGGGCTTCTTTTCCTAATCCCTGGCTTTTTGCTCGCTTGATGGCCCCGGCTTTATGTCGCCTGCCCGCGCAGGAGGGGCTGAACCGGCCTCCCTTCGGCTGATTACAGGCGTTGCAAGCGCGTACCAACGACGGAACGATTTGCTCCGTCGTTGGTATGCGCTGGAGACGCGTCGGCAAAGCCTCTATAATCCCGCTGGAAGCACGCGCATGCGCCGCGTGGGAAAGGGAAGCTGTGCGCCGATTGCCTTGACAAACCCCGTTCCCTGTGCTACTCTTATGCCACTTTCGGGCGGCGCGTGGAGACGGAATGCAGATCAATGAAGCGGGCGGAGAATTGGGCTGGATTGAGCGGGTGCGGGCGGCCCACGCGGGCGCGGCGGGCAACGGCCTTGCCCTGCCGATTGGCGACGATGCGGCGGTTTTGGATATTCCCGCAGGGCGGCAGGTGGTGGTGACCACGGATATGCTGGTGGAAGAAGTGCATTTCCGGCGGGATTGGAGCGACCCGTACTCTATCGGCTGGAAGGCCGCCGCGGTCAACCTGTCCGACATTGCCGCGATGGGGGCGGAGCCGACGTTTGCGTTTGTGTCGCTGGCGTTTGTGCGGGACGAGGCGGTGGAAACGCTGGAGCGTTTGTATAACGGCTTTGTGGACTGCCTGAACCGCTACGGCGTGCGGCTGGCGGGCGGGGATACCAATGCGTCCCCGCAGGGGCTGACTATCAATGTGACGCAGCTGGGCACAGTGGCGACGGGGCAGGCCTGGACACGCGCCGGGGCGCGGGTGGGGGACAGCATCCTGGTCACCGGCGCGCTGGGCGATTCCTACGGGGGCCTGTCCCTGCTGCTGCAGGACGGACTGGCCCGCGCCGAAAAGTCGTTTCCCCAACTGGTCGGGGCGCATCGTCGCCCGCAGCCGCGCGTGGTGGCCGCCCGCGCGCTGGCCGCGCTGGGCAAAGTCCGCGCGGCCATGGATATTAGCGATGGGCTGGCGGGCGACCTCGCCAAGCTGTGCGCGGCGTCGGGCGTGGGCGCGCGCATTGATGCTGCTTTGGTTCCCGTGAGCGATGACTTGAAAGCGGCGGCGAATACGCTGGGCCGGGAGGCGATGCAGATGGCGCTGATCGGCGGCGAAGATTTGGAGCTGCTGCTGGTGGTTTCTCCCGCCGATGCCGATGCCGTGCGGGCCGCCGTGGAAGACACGGGCATTGCCTGCACGCTGGTCGGCGAGATCGTCAAGTCCGGCGTGCGGTTTGTGGGCGCGGACGGGCAGGACGCGCTGCCGCCGGGCGGGCAGGGCTGGGATCATTTCTCCGAGAGTGTGTCTCGTGCATCTTAAAGAGGCCCCCCCGCCCCAATTCTGGGGAGCCGGAGGGAGATAGGACAAGAGGACAGCCGTAGCAGTTCTTCCTTTTTGTCTTACTCATGCTCCCCAGAATTGGGGCGGGGGGGCTTCTGTGTCACTGCCCGAATAGTCTCGCAACAACTCTTTATGCTCACGCGACACACATACAGTGCAGACGAAACACGCGCCCTGGCCGAACGCCTGGGCCATAGGCTGCGGGCGGGCGATGTGCTGTGCCTGCGCGGCGACCTGGGCGCGGGCAAGACCACGTGGACGCAGGGGCTGGCGCGCGGCCTGGGCGTGCCGGAGGGCGACCCGGTGAACTCGCCCACGTTTATGCTGCTGGCCGAGCACCGCACGGGGCGCGTGCCCCTGTTCCACTTTGACGTGTATCGCCTGGACAACTCGGGCGGCCTGTACGATTTGGCGTTTGACGAATACTTGGACGGCGACGGCGTGATCGTGATTGAATGGGCGGACCGCATCGCCGATGCCCTGCCGGACGACCGCCTGGACATTGCATTGGTGCCGGACAGCATGGACAGCCGCACCATCACATTCACGCCGCACGGGGCGCGCGCCCGGCAGCTTTTGGAAGCATTAACGCCATGACCTTTCTTTTGCTGGATACGGGCGGGCCGATGTGCGTGCTGGCATTGGCCGACGAAGACACGGGCGCAGTGCGCAGCGTCAGCGTTTTTGAGGGCAGGCGCACCCTGTCGCGGCGCTTGATGGGGCAGATGGAGGCCCTGCTTGCGGGCGATGGCCTGACTTTGGAAGACGTGAGCGCATTCGCGGTGGGAATTGGGCCTGGCTCGTTCACCGGGGTGCGGGTCGGGGTGACCACAGCGCGCACATTGGCGCAGGTCATGGGAAAGCCCCTGATCGGGGTCGGCACACTGGATGCGTATGCCGCCGTGTGGGGCAGGGATGAGAGTGAAACTCTGGTGGTGCCCGTGCTGCCCTCGCGCCGCAACGAAGTCTACGCCGCGTTCTACAAAGGCGGCGTCTGCGTGGAAGCGCCGTTTGCGGCAAGCCCTGATGCTTTGACCGCGCGCCTGCACTCTTTGCCCAATGTGGTTGTCTGCGGCGAGCCGTCCCTGCTGCCCCAGTGGCAGGGTGCATCGGCAGCGCAGCCGTGGACGCCGCCGGACGGCCTGGCGCGTCTTGCGGCCCGCCGCCTCGCCGCCCGCGACACAGACGACTTCCTGGGCCTGCTGCCGTCGTATGTGGTGCCGCCCAATATCAGCACGCCGAAAACGCCCATTCCCGCTCTGCCTGTTCCCGCTTTGGAGCCTCGCTAATGCGCCCCGCGCCGGGCCGCTTTTTGTCGTTTGATGCGGTGGCGGGCGAGTACGACCAAACCCGCGTTATTCCCCCGGATGTCGTGGATACTATCGCCGCGCTATGCACATCAACGGCGCGGCTGGATGCGGGCGGCCTGTTTTTAGATGCCGGCATCGGCACGGGCCGCTTTGGGGTTCCCCTCGCCAGAGCCACTGCGGGGCGGATTGTCGGCGTGGATGTCAGCCTGGCGATGATGGAACAGGCGCGCACCAAAGCCCCGGCGGGTGACTTGCCGCTTGTTCAGGCCGACTTGCAGCGCCTGCCGTTTCGCCGTCACTCGTTTCAGGGCATCCTGGCCGTGCATGTCCTGCACCTGATGGAACAGTGGAAACTGGTGCTGGACGAGCTGCATCGCGTGCTTGTGCCTCGCCTGGGCGTGCTGCTGCTGGGCACCGAACAGGGCGGGCGCTCCGTGATCACCGACAATTACTACGCGCGCGCGCAGGCGCAGGGCCTGCTGACGCCAAGCCTGGGCGCGCCGGGACACGCCGCCATTCTCGCTCTGCTGCGGCGGGGTGGGGCACGCACGGAACTCCTGTCCGCGCCGGGTTTGGCCTGGCAGCGGCAGGTCTCGGTCGCGCAGACGCTGGATGCCCTGTCCCGGCGCACGTATTCGCAGATGTGGCCCATTCCCGACGATGCCCACGCCATTCTGATGCGCGATGCCGCAGATTTTGCCGCCCGCCATCTGGGCGGCCCCGCGCGCGTGGAAACTCTGGACACCCACTTCGCCCTGTCCGCTGTGCGCTGGCCCGGTTGATGGCTCCCTTAGGCGGCATGGTATAATACGCGCATGGCCCTGATCCCGACCGTCGGACGCAAGTCCCCGCCCATGCGCTTGCTGGTGGCGTTTCTTTATTTAATACTCAGCGTGGGGGCCATAACAATGGTCTACCCCTTTGTGATGATGCTGAATCTCAGCGTCGAGTCGCAGTACGATCAGGTGTCATTTGCCTTGGTCCCGCGCTACCTGTACTCCGCGCCCGCTTTGTTCGGCAAATACGCGGAAGATAAGTATAAAGCCGACATCACGGCCATCGGCGATGCGTATGGCGTGCCCTTCGCCAAATTGCAGGATGTCGGCCCGCCGCCGCAGTCTCTTGCGCTGTCGCCGTCTGCCTGGGACACGTTCGCGGCCAGCCTGCCGCCCCGCATGACAGCGGTCGGCTTTGGCGGGGCAGGCGCGTCCTACAGTCCGAGCACGCTGCTGGACCGCTACCACGACTGGCTGCGCGCGCGCTTCCACGACAACATTGCCGCCCTCAACAAGTCCTATGTGGAAGAAGACGACACGTTCCTGACGGTCTTTCCGCCCTTTGAGCAGCCCGCCCGTCGCGGCTGGGCACCCGCCCGCACAGCAAAAAGCACGGACTGGACCGCCTTCCAGCAAACCCTGCCCGCGCACTACTTTGTCCCGGTCGGGGCCGACCCGTTGTACCGACGCTGGCTTAAAGAAGAAGCCTATGCGTCCCTGGCCGACCTCAACCATGCCTGGGGCACATCGTTTGCAAACTACGGCGTGATCACCCTCAGTCCCCAGAACACAGAAGGCAAGAGGGTGCAGCGCAAAGACTGGGACACATTCGTGCGCACCCGCATGCCGTTCCGCGATGTCCGGGTTGCTGCGTCCGCGCTGCCCGCCTACCGTCAGTTTCTCGCGGCCAAGTACGGGAATGCCATTGCCCAGTACAACGCCAAGTATCAAACAAGCTGGAGATCGTTCGCCGATGTTCCGCTGCCTCACCTCGACATGCTGCCCGCGTCCGGCCCCGCGCTGCTGGACTGGCTGGACTTTCTCAAGTCCGCTGCCCCCGCCGCATCCCTGTCCGTGGACACGCCGGAAACACGCTGGCGGGCCGCGCGCATTGCGCCGCTGTCTCTCGCGCAGGCCGTGTATGTGTCGGATTGGACTTATGCCCGCACGCACCAGAGCGCGCTGCGCCGAAGCTTTTTGACCCGCAATTACAGCCTGGTCCTGCAGTATATCGTGCTGCATGGCCGGGCCATTTTTACCACCATTGTGTATTGCGCGCTGTCTATCTTAACGGCGCTCATTGTCAACCCGCTGTGCGCGTATGCGCTGTCGCGTTACAACCTGTCGTATGGCAACGCCGTCCTGCTGTTTCTGCTCACCACAATGGCCTTTCCCGCCGAGGTGGCGCTGATCCCCAGCTTTCTGCTGCTCAAGCAGCTCAGTTTGCTGAACACGTTCTGGGCATTGATCCTGCCCGGCGCGGCCAGCGGCTTTTCCATCTTTTTGCTGAAGGGGTTCTTTGACAGCCTGCCCAAAGAGCTGTATGAGGCGGGGACACTGGACGGCGCGAGCGAGCTGACCATGTTCCGCGCCATCACCCTGCCGCTGTCCCGGCCCATCTTTGCGGTCATCGCCCTGGGCGCGTTTTCCAGCGCGTATGGCGCGTTTTTGTTCGCCATGCTCACCTGCCAGGACAAGAGCATGTGGACACTGATGGTCTGGCTCTATGAATTGCAGACCGGGGGCGCGCCCCAATATGTGATTATGGCGGGCCTGGCTTTGGCCGCCGTGCCCACATTGCTTGTCTTTATCTTGGCGCAGAATACGATTATGAAGGGTATCATTCTGCCAAGCTATAAATAGCCGCCGCCCCTGCTGCTCCCTTTGGAAAAGACCCGCCCGCCTATGCTTTCCCCGCTGACACAGACCCCCAACGACAGTCCCTTTGATGCCGTGCGCGCCGAACGGCAGGCCCAGTTTGGCGTCTCCATTGCCCATGTCAAAGCCCAGGTCGGGCCGGGCACGGAGTACGGCAACGAGACGGCCCGCGCCGTGCTCTCCCCGCAGGGCGGCTGGTATCAACTCAATGAAATGCCGGAAGAGTTTGCCGGGGCGACCGGCGCGGGCGTGACCCCTCGCCTGCTGCCGCGCCCCGCGCTGCCGGCGGCCCTGGCGCGCTGGGAGGCGCTGCTCCAGGCGGTCACGCGCGGCGAAGCGCCTTTCCGTAAATTGTCTTTGTATGCCCTGTATGAAGGCGGCAGCCTGCGCGATGGGCATGGACTGTTCGTGCTGGACTGCGCTTTGGGCAGGCCTGTCCTCACGCATGGGGCGTTTGACCCGGCTGTCGTGCCGCGCTTCCTGAAGATATGCGTGAACACAGGGGGCGACACTGCTCTGGCTGCGGAGTTTGGCCTGCCGACGCGCGGCGTGCAGTTCTGCCTCGTCCCCAGCCACACGGACAACGGCGGCGCGCTTCTTGTCACGCTGGCCCCGGCTCCGGGCAGCACCGACCTGAGCGCGCGCCCCGCGTCGTCCGTTGCCCACTAGACCCTGTTACGGGTTCAGAATGGCCCGGAAGCTGAAGCGGCCAATCGGCGCGGCGTCCCCGTTGAGCAGGAAGTCTGTCCAATCTCCCCTGGCATAGCAGTTATCGGCCCACTTGAAATCAATGGTCGCAGGCAGTGTTTGTATTCCCAAAGTGGCGCGCGGGATGGCAACTACCATCTCATTTCCGCTTGCCTGATAGCGGACCTGCCCGACCGGCGCCCACTGATAGCCATCCCCCGTGTGTTTTTCCAGCAGAGTTGTCTGGCTGCCCACGCGCCCATTGACCGCGTAGTCGTAGCCCAGCCAGCCGGTTTTGGCATCTCCATCGGTGTTCAGGTAAAGACGCATCCAGTCGCGGCCCGCGTGCGGGGTCAACTTGTCCCTGGTGCGGACATAAAAGTAAACCGTGTGCGCATCAAAGCTGACTTTGCTGGCGAGGATGTTGTTTCTCCCCGTCGCATTCGCGTAGCGCAGGCCTTTGGCGAAGCCGACCGCGTCGCGATGCACCGGTATGCTGATCGCGTTGCGAAACTCCGGCTGCACCTGCCGCCAAGCAGCGAATGTGCCGTTCATTGTGATCGGCGCGGGCACGACCGGCGGAATACGGCGCACGCCTTTGTAGCGCCGAATGTTGTCCACAAGCTGATAGTAGTAATCATCGCCGTGCCCGCCGGTCATGGGTTCAATGTCCCGGCTGAACTCTTGCGTAAACTGGTCCACAAAGACCACGGGCGGCGCATGAAACCCCGCCCATTCCTCGTAAAACCCGGCTGTCCATTCATTCCACCCGGTGACAAACACGAACGGCGGGTCTACTTTCAGGGCCTGCCGCCACTGCTCGCCGAAGTTAAAGCCGTAGTTGACGGCATCAGGCCGCGTGTCCAGGTGGCCGTCGTGGTAGGAGCGTCCGAATGCGCCGGGAAAGCTCATCGGAGCGGTGCTGTTCACGGCGGCGTTGTAGTTTTGCGCCACCCCCACCGTGATCTGCTCTTTTTGCCCCGTGGGGCCGGTCTGCGGGGCCTGCGGATACACTTGCAGCCACGCCCAGTGGTTCGGTTTCGGCGCGTGGTTGTTATACTCAGGAATGGGGGAGCGGAAGGTGAAAAACTCCGCCATTCGTTTGGCCTCGGCGGCAGTCTCGGCGGCGGTGGGGACGGTGCCGGGCACGAGGGTCTGAACTTCGGTTTGCCCGGCAAACCGAACATGCAGCGAGCGGTCGCCGGAGACGGCGCTGCCTGTGTCATAGGCCTGCCCGCCGCTGTAAACATCCCCCGAATAGCCCCACCAGCCGACCTGCCCAATGGGATGCGACATTTCCAGGTAGTATTTTCCGGCAGGCAGCATCTTGCCGGTTTCCAGCATCACAGTCGCATTGTCGGCCACGTCCAGCGTTCTTTGCATCAGCAGCGTGCCGCCCGGTCCCTTGGAATACAGCGAAAGCGTCACGCGCGACCCGGTCGTGGCCCATGTGGGAAACTCGCCCCCTACCGCCGTGAAGGGCCGTGTCGCCGTAAACGACTGCCCCAATGTGCTGCCTTCCTGCAGCTCGGCGGGCTGCCGCGCAGCCTGCCAAGCGCCGCTCGGGTCGGCATAGCTAGGGTCGGCCATCACCAGCGGTTTGCCCTTCCAGCGAAACCACAGGTCGGAATACAAGCCCGGCGCATAAATCGTCTCGTATAGCTCGCGCAGCGTGCTGCCGCCGATATTGCCGGGGTTGCCGAACGGGCACAAAAACGCGATTTGGGGCGTTTGTCCCCCTTCACGCCGGATTTGATCCCAGACCTGGCACAGCTTGTTCCGTGCCCGGTCATACGTGACGGCATTGGAATTGTCAAAGATCACCACGTCCACGCCCGCCGCCGACAGCATCTGCGCATGCTTGCGCAGCACATATTCATCGTCGCTGGCATAGTAGCCAAACAATGGCTCGCCCCAATAATGGGCCGTGTTCAATGGTCCCCACGCCGGATTGTGAACATCATTGAGCGCTTCGGGATGAGCCGCCAAAATCTTGGTGTTGTCGTATGGCCCCGGCTGTCCGTGGTCAAACGTTAAGAAGTAAAACATGCCTACGAACTTGCCTGCACGCGGCGGCCCCGTCTGCGCAGTGGTCGGCAATGCGCGCCCCAAGCCATCGGTCGCCACCCACGTATCGCTGTAAGCGTCCTGCTGCGCGATGGCCGGAAGGGCATTTAGCAGCATAGCCGCCGCCAAGAGGCTGAGAAGAAAACCCACTTTCATGCACCACTTCTTTCGGTCCCGGCCTGGGGCAAAGCCCTGCCGCGAGAAAACATCGGCAGAACCCTTTCATGCCTTTTCCGTTGGTAGTTAATGATAGCATTGATGGCCTGCTTTGTCCAGTGTTTTTTGGAACGGCTTGCAAGGCGACCCTCCCGTCCTCAGTTTGGGGAGATGGAGCCGCCCTCACTGCCCAGTGCCCACGCCCGCAAGCGAACCTATTGTCCTAGCCCTCAAGGGCCAGGCTATTCGGACCAAAGCCCTTTCAGGGCTGGAAGAAAAAGTCTTTAGCCCCGCAGGGGCTTTTGTCCGCTTAGACTGGCCCTTGAGGGCTAGGTTCTCTGCTCAGCCAACACAGTGCGCCAGCGCGAGGGCCGCCCCCTGCAAACCCGTTGCTTACGCTTGCCTACGGCATATCATAGGCATACCAACGACGGAAGAAATCGTTCCGTCGTTGGTACGCGCTTACGACGCCGAGGGAATGCGTAAGCAACAGCGGTACGCCGGGCGCGCAGCAAGGGAAAATCGTGTGCTAGGCAAGGGCAATCTGGGCGTCGGTCAGCTTTTGACGAATCAGGGCACGCAGGGCATCCTGCGCGGCGGCGAGCTTTGCAGGGGCGTGGACAGGGCACCCAACGCGCAGGGTGAGACGCGCGGCGTCCATCGCGCCGAGGCCGCGCACGGCGGGCGCGGAGTCAAAACCTAGGTCGGGCTGGGACTTAACAATGTCTTCCCCGGCGGCGTTGATGACCTGGGTGGCCTGGGCAACGTCGCTCGCGGGCGCGATGCCGATGTCCAGAAAGCCCGCCACCGTGCCCCGGCTCTGGTTGCAGACTTGGGCGATGTCGCCGTTTGCCAGGGTGTACAAACGCCCGGCATCGTCGCGGATTTGAGTGATGCGCATGCCGACCTGCTCCACCGTGCCGGTGACGCTGTTGACAATCACATAATCGCCCACGGCGTATTGGTTTTCCAGCAGAATAAAGAAGCCGGAGATGACGTCTTTGACCAGCTTTTGCGCGCCGAAGCCGACGGCCAACCCCGCTACGCTGGCGGTGGTGAGCAGGGGAACAGGGTCTAAATGAAAGGCGCGCAGCAGCATGATGCCGAACACAAAAGTCAGCGCGTAGCCGACAATGCTGTTGAGCAGTCCCGCCAGGGTTTTGATGCGGGCGGCGCTTTCAGCATCCACGGATTTGCCGCCGCGCGTAATCACCGGCAGGACGATTTTGTCCACAATCTTGTGGAGCAGGAAGCGCAGCAGGAGATAAAGAACGACAATCTTGCCGACCTGCGCAAGTACGGCCAGCGAAGTTTCGCCGTCCCAAAAGGCGCGGTCAAACGGGGTGGGGCCGGTGAGTGGGTAATGGTGAAGGGAAAGAGGCATAGTGACAGCCATTGTAGCATGCAGGAAAGGGAAAGGCGAGCCTCAAGCAAGACGGGCGAGGGATTCTGAGGCCATCACCCACGTCGGCCTTCAATGGCGCGGAGCAGCCGCCATGAAAGCACGCACAGGGTGGAGAAAAAGACCGAGACCTGTAACAGCAAAGGCAAACGCGTGAAGATTTGAAAGCACAGCAGAACCACGCCGAGCATGATGACGCTTTCCAGTGTGGCCTGCCGGACGCCGGAGTCGCGCAGGGCGTCGCGAAACGAATCATAGCCGATGGTTTCGCCGCAGGCTTCGCAGGCGCGGGCTGAGGGGGGGCTAGGCGCGCCGCAGCGGCGGCAAAAGTAGAGTTCATCGGCGGGGGAGTGCAGAGGCTGACGGCCTTCCACGCGGGCGCGCATTTCGCGGTCGATGCCGCGCAGCTTGGCGCGCGCGCTGCCGTCCAAGAAACGGTCTGCCCCGGCTTCCAGGGCGCCATGATAAGCGGTCTGGGCTTCTTCCAGGCGTCCGGCGTCGCGCAGAGAGTCGCCGAGGGCTTCGTGCGCGCCGATGTTTTGCGGGTCGCGGGCGAGCAATCGGCGCAGAGCATCGCGCCGGGCTTCGCCGCGTGCGTGTTCGCGCCGGGCCGATTCGCTGCGCGCCCACAGTCCGCCCGCAACGACAATCACAACGACAAGCAGCGTTATCAGCATGAGCCTCGCGCCTCCTGCATTAGTATAACAGAAAAGCGGGGCCGAGGACGTGTCTAGAAACTCTCCAGATCACCCCTAGCCCCCAATTCTGGGGGACAAGAAAAGGATAAGAGAGGAACAAGAGAGGCTTTGGCTGTGGCCTATCCGCTCCTACTCCCCCAGCCCTCCGGGCATGCCAGTGCATGATTGGGGGCCGGGGGGCGCTCCTCTCCCCTCATGCTCCCTCAAAACTGAGGGCTAGGGGCGATCTTATATGAGCTTCAGTCCGCCGCGAACACGCACAGGGGGTCAGCCCTTTTTGGCGTGGAAGTCGTACCAGCCGGGCCGCAGGGCGCTGCGCTCCGGGTGGCCCATGCTGACGTGCAGCCAGTCGTAGGCGACCGTTTCCAGGGGCTGCCAGGGGCCGGGGGAGTCGTCGCCAAAGGGGCCGGAGCCGCCTTTGCGGAACGGAAACGCCCAGCCCGGCGTTGTCGCGCGGTCTTGCAGGACATGGTGCTCGTTCTGGTTGACCACTTTAAACTGCCGGTAGCCCAGATGGTGCAATTGGCAGAGATAGTCCAGCGAGTGCGCTTCCACCGAAACAAACGCCGGGGTGTCGGATGGGTCCAAGTCGGCCAGGCAGTAGCGGTCGTAGCCTTCAATGTCGGTCTTGAGATAGAATGGCACGCCGTGTTCGTCCAAAAGCTCGCGCAGCGGAATGCAGTCCACGTCAATGCCGTGAAAGTCGCTGTTCTCACGGGAGGCATTGCTTTTGATAAACGAGTTCCATTCGGGGTTGCTGTCGCACACCCAGAACGTCAGCGTGTCCCGGCGGTCGGCAATGCCGATGTTGTGCAGCACAAGCTGGCCGGACGCGATCTCGCGGGCAAAGCGGGCGCGTCCCGCCTCGACAAGCACGGGCGAGGCTTCCACGGCCACGACGCGAAAACCCTTGTACAGATAATAGGCCGTGTCTTCGCCGTCCAGATAACCAATGTCGTAAATCAGATCGTCTTTCAATGGAGTTTCCTTTCAGGCGGCGCGAAGCACGCTCTGCATGGCTTGCAGATTGGCGGCAACGCCGGGTTCATGCGGGTCAAGCTGGGCGGCGCGGGAGATTTGCGCCAGTGCCAGGTCGCGCCGCCCATCCTGCCAGGCGATCACGGCGAGGTTGCTGCGCATCTGAGCGCTTTCCGCGCCCACGGCGCAGGCGGCATCAAAAACCTGTTCGGCCTCGGCGGGTCGTCCCAGCCCGTGCAGGGTCTTGCCCCAACTGTTGTATGCGCCCGCATGCCGGGGCGCAGAGGCCGTCAGCGCGTGCATCTGCGCGATCCGCACCCAGGGCGCGTCCCCAAAGGCGCGGTGAATATCGCAAAATAAACTGAAAGCACAGGGGACAGCGGGCGAGTCATCCGGCGCATTGGGGAACAGCGCGGTGGTCCAGCGCAGGGCGGTCAGGACAGCGAGCAGCGGGGCATCGCTGTCGTCCTGCCCCGGCACGGCGCTGATTGACGCTGCCAGGCGGTGCAGGGCTGCGCCGAAGTTGCCGCCTGCCATGTCCATCTGCGCGCGCCCCAGCACAGCCTGCGCCGACGCGGGGGCCTGCGTCCGAAGCGCGGCAAAGCCGCCGAGCGCCTCCCAGCGCCGCTCGGCAGCGGGATAGCCCGCCTGCTGCAATGCGCAGCCTGCCAGCCCGCCAAAGCGCGCCTGCTGGGCCGCAGACAGGCGCACGGCCCAATCCCCGCTTCTGCCGCGATGGGGATAAGAAGCCACGGCTCCCGCCGCGTGGGCCGCCTGCGCCAGCGTTGCCTGCGACCGCTCAAACGTGGACAAAGCGACCGCCTGCGCAATCTCGGCGTCGCCCCGCGCAATATCCAGAAAGTCCAGCACGCGCCTGGCTTCGCGGGCGGTGTCGGCCCGCAGGTTTTCATAGCGCACCACCAGCACCGGGTGCACTTTGGCAAGAGCCTCCCAGAGCAGCGTGCGCACGGCCCACGCTTCCGGCGGCGGCAGATTGAGAGGACTATCGCCCGCATGGGCGAGAAAATCATCCAAGGCAGCAACGCCCGAAGTGCCGCGCTCCCACTGGCCGGGAAACGCATCGCGCGGGTCGCGCAGGACAACAATCGTCGGGCTGTCGGCTGGACTTAGCGCGGAAGCGTCGTCACTGTGGACGCACACTTCCAAGTCGTCCCGAAAAGCGAACACCGCGCGCCGGTGGACCGCAGGCAGGACGCCGCGCAGCCGCCGGAACGCCTGCGGAGTCAATCTCCATCCCTCGTCGCAGGCCTGCCACGCAGGGAGTTCGCTGCTCGCGCCGGGCGGCGTGACGGGGATGTCCAGTTCCAGCAGAAGATTGGCGAGCCAGCCCACGCCGCTGCCTTGTCCGGCCAGGGCCAGATGCGCCCGGCGGGTTGATAAAGAGTGTTCGCTCATGCGGTTATGGTCTCCATTTGTTTCTATTATTGGCAGACCCTGCCACAATTACCAGGGTGAACTACACAAAAAAAGAGGCCCATTTGTTATTGAATGGGCCTTGCGCCTCCCGCGCCTTGCGAGTCGTCCGCTACCGTTTGCGGTCAACAAAGCTGGAAGCATCGGGCGGGGGAGTGTCGGCGCGGACGCCGCCGGGCGATTGATACGCGCTGCGGGCGCGCTTTTGCTGCCCGAGCTCGGTGAGCTGGCGCATGATGCGTCCTGTTTTGCGGTACAGCAGGCGCTGGGCGGTCTTGTCGGCATCCTGGATATGCAGGATGACGCCCGCCAGGGTGCTGTCGGACGCAACCAGGGAGCGGGCATCCTGGAAAGAGGCGGTGACGGCGTTCTTCGCCGCAAGGATATGGTCAAACGCGTTCATATCATCGGCTTCCAGGGCGCGGATTTGCTCCAGGGAAAGCTGCAATAAGAAGTCAAACTTTTCGCGGTCACTGCCCGCACCGGCAAGAGACATGGGGGAACCTCCACGCAAATCAGACGGGCAACAGAGGGCGGCCGGCAGGCAGTGCAGGCGGGGAAGACAGAGTAGTCTGGCCTTTGCCCGCCTGACAAATCCGGTCCACTTCAATCCAGGCTTCGCGCAGTTCGCGCAGGGCAGCAATGGCCTGCTGCACTTTCTCAGGCTTGTCGTGGATGTTCGCATCGGTCAGGGCATCGTACAACGCAACATAGCACGCATCCAAATCATGGGCGACCGTGCCGCCTTTGACATAGTCCAGCGTGTCGCGCAGGTGGGCGATAATGGCCTGCGCGCGTCCGATCAGGCGGGTTTGGGTATCGTAGCGCCGCGCGTGCATCTCGGGCAGGGCCGAAGACAGAAAGCGGATCGCGCCGTCATACAGCATGACGACAAGGCGGGTGGGCGTGGCTGTTTCAATCGCCGTTTGGCGATACTGGGCGTATGGGTTGCTCATCGCGTGTGTGTTTCTCCTAAATTATAGATGGGAAGAAGGCTTATTTCTTGCTGCCGACGCCGGTTGACGCCGTGCTGCCGATCTGGGCGGCGAACGCGCTGCCCTGCGCCTGGAGCTGGCTGACACGGGTTTCCATCGCGCTGAAGGTCTGGCGCAGGTAGTCGGTGTAGGCGCTGATCTGGTCCTGCAGTCTGGTGATCTGGGCTTGCGTATCGCTGATTTGCGAATTGAGGCTGTTTTCCGCGCCGATAATCGCGCCCTGCGTGGGGTCTAAAATCTGGGTCAGGGCCGTGCTCAATCCATCGGCGACGCCGTGGGTCACGGACACATGGCCGAACGAGGCCGTGTGGGCTGCCGCGTTGTAGTCCGGCGCGGCGAGGAGGTCGGCGGGCGACGCGCCCACCAGCAGCGAGAGGCCTTCGGTGTGAGCATTGCCCGCAGCCCCTGTCAGGGTGCGGCCTTTGCCGACTGCCGCTTCGCCGTTGATCGTGCCCGCCACATCAGTGCCGTCGGTGATCGTCGTGCTGCCGCTTGTGCCATCCCCAATGCCGGAGTTGCTCGCGCTTGCGGCCAGATTTGACAGCACGGAAAAGCCATTGCCTGCCCCATATTGCTGCGCGGACAAGGTCAGCTTGCCGCTGGTGCTGTCCACCGAGGCGTAGATTTTGCCGTTCAACTGGCTGCTGCTGTTGATCTGGTTGACCGTGTCCTGGAGCGTGCTGCCCTGGGTCAAGGTCAGGCTGACCGGGGACGCGAACAATGTCCCGCCAAAGGTCAGGGTCTCCGGCGCGCCCGTGTTGGCGCTGGTCTGGGCGACCGAGGCCGTGCCGGACGCCTGCGTGGCCGCCTGGGAAAGCTGGACGGCGTAGCCGGTGCCCGCCGTGGCGACGGTTTTGTTGGTTGCGCCGACAAATGTCACTGCGGAGTTGTCCGTCTGCCCGGTCTGGCCGAACAAATTGGCGACTTTCGTGGGGTCGTTTTGCAGAGCAGTGGTCAGGACATTGGTGTCCAGCTTCAGCTTGCCGGTCGTGTCATACGTGATCCCAATGTCTTCCAGGGTGGTGTTGCCCGAAACGGCGCTCAGGGCCTGGGTGAGCGTGTTTTGGATGGACGCGACCGTGGAGTCGCCGAACAAGGGGTTCGTGCCAGCTGCCGTGCCGTTCGCCGCCGTAGACGTCGGGGTGAACTGGTTTTGCAGGGTGACGAAGTCCTGGATACCATTGTAAGCGTTGACAAAGTTCGCGACGGACGAGACCACGTTGCCTGTGTTTTGCGCCACGCTCAAGGTGCTGGCGGCGGGCGTGGTCGGCGTGCCGGACAGCAGCTTGATGGTCGCGCTCGGCACGGCATCGCTGACAATGTTGGAGGAGCGCGTCAGGTTCAGGCCGTCTAAGTTGAACTTGGCATCTTTGGCCGTGGCGATGATATTGGTATAGCCCTGCTGCACAATGCCCACGGTGGCGAGTATCTGCGACGAGTCGCCGAACGTGGGGGCGACCGCAGTGCCATTCGCGTCTTTGTTGCTGCTGACAATCTGCAATTGCTGCTTGCTGCCCGCGTTTACCGTGCCGTTGGCGTCGGGCACGGCGACCACCTGCGCGGTGACGCCTGTGATTTGCGCCCCGTTGATCTTGTTGGCAATAGTGGAAAGCGAGTCGCTGTTAAAGTCTATGCTGACGGCTGTGCCGTTGATGGTCACAGAGCCGCTCGCGGGCGGGGGCGAGGCGGGCAGGCCCAGCACAGTGGCGATGGTCTGGGTCGCGCTGCCCAAAGCCAGGGAGGCCGCCCCGGCCTGCCCCGTATTTGGGGTGATCGCCTGACGGATTGCGGGCGTGCCCGACACGACGCCGAGGCTGGCGAGAACTGTTCCCCCCCCGCTGTCGGCGGCGGAAAACGCATTGGCCGCGCCGGTCGCGCTGCCGGTCAGGGTCAGGCGAAAGTCGCCCGTGCCGACATTCACCACATTGGCGCTCACGCCCGCCCCGGCGGCATTGATCTTGACGGCAATATCGGCCAATGTATCGCTGGACTTGGTCGTGACGCTTTTGCCGTTGAGGTTGAATGTCCCCGCCAGCCCCAAAGCGATGCTGCTGCTGCTTTGGCTGGCGGAAACGACTTTCTGCGCCTGCGCCAATTGGTTAACCGTCAATGAGTGATCGCCGATTGTCGCGCCGGAATTGGCCGTGAAGGACGCTGCCAGGACGTTGCTGCTGGTGCCCGAAACCGTCTTGAACGTGCTGCCCTGGGTCAGGGCCGTGGTGGCCGACTGCAGCGACGACAAGCGGCTGTTGAAGTCCTGCCACGCGGTCAGGCCGTCATTGTAGCCGCCTTCGGTGTTTTGCAGGTTGGTGATGGGTTTCTGCGCGACAGTCTGCAATTGCGAGATGATGCCTGCCGTATCAATGCCCGAGGACAGGCCGGAAAACGTAGCAACGGGAGCAGAAGACATAAGCGATGTTTCCTTTCAGCAAGGCGCGCGCAGCAGCCGACGACTCGCAGCGCCTGATGCTAAAGAGTTCGTTGGCTTTATTCTCGGCACAAACGGCGCAGTTCTAGAGGGCGGAAGGGCGGCGAATGAGAGAAAAAAGACGGTGGGCAAAGAAAAAAGGCGAGGCGGATTGTGTCCGCCTCGCCTGCATTGCCGTCCCGAGGGGGTTTGCCCCTCCGGGGCGCTTTCAAGACACAGGGCCGGAGACCCTGAGGGTTTAGCCCAGCAGCTTCAGGATGGCCTGCGGAGCGGAGTTTGCCTGCGCCAGCGCGGAGGTGCCTGCCTGCACCAGGATTTGGTTCTTGGTGAAGTTGACAATCTCGCTGGACAAGTCCGTATCGCGGATGGTGCTTTCCGAAGCATCCGTGTTCTGCTTGGCGACCGCCAGGCTGCGCACGTTGCTTTCCAACTGGTTGCTCTGCACCGCGCCCAGGTTGGCACGCGTGCTGGAAACATCCTTGATGGCCTGGTCTACAATCGCCAGCGCCTGCTGCGCCCCGGCGCCCGTCGTGTCTGTGACGTCGATGCCTGTCGTGCCGGCAGCTCCCGTCGTGCCCAGGTCGGACAGGCTATGGGCTGCCGCGAAGGTGGAAGCCGTGCCGCCGACGCCGGTGTAGGAAGCGTTCGCCGCTTCTTTGCCCAGGTTGATGGAGCGCGAGTCGTTGACAGCCACAGAGACTGTCTGGCCGTTGTTGGCGCCGATTTGGAAGGTCAAGCTGTTGGCAGCGTTGGCCGTTGTTTCTGCGCCTGTGGCGACTGCGCCGGCGGCTCCCTGGCCGACCAGCAGGTTCTTGTTGTTGAACTGGGTGGTCTTGGCGATGCGGTCAATGCTGTCCACCGCCTGAGAGATGGCGGCTTTGTCCGCGGCTTCCGCCGTGGGGTCGTTGACGCCGACGTTGGCAGCATGCACGACAAGCTGACGAATGTTGATCAGGAGTGAATGCACTTCGTTGAGTGCGCCTTCTGCCGTTTTCACCACGTTGACTGCATCGTTCGTGTTCCGAGAGGCTTGGTCCAGGCCCGCCGACTGGGCACGAAGGCTTTCGGAGATCACGAGGCCGGCGGCATCATCCGAAGCGGAGTTGATGCGCAGACCCGATGACAATCGCTCGATGTTCTTCGAAAGATTGCCGCTGTTGATGCTCAGGTTGTTGGCCGCGTTGAAGGCCGTGGTGTTGGTGTTGATACGAGTAGACATTGTTTTCTTTCCTCCATGAAACCGCTGGGCGTCTCACCCATCCGGTGGTGCGTGATAATGCGGCATCCTGCCACAGTTTTTGTACGCTGCGTTTGCGCTCCGCCGCTGAGTTTGCGGGATAAGGAGGCGGGCTTTCTTGAATGTTCCTGCGAAGTCCGCTGCGTTTGCGCTCTGCAACTTTGTACACTTCTATTATCGGCGGCTTTGGGCCATTCTTTAGGGTTCCACTCCCCTTATTTTTGCGCGTTTGCAGAATTAAAAGCGAGGATGGAATCCACTTGTTCTGCTCCTCCCCTCCCTTTCAGAAGGGAAGGGCAGGGAGGGGCGCTGATCCGGCTGCGCCGGTGCGGGCGAGGGGAACAGAACAGAAAGAGCCATTGTCGCCCCACAAGCAAAAGCCTCCCCTGGATTGGTTCCAGGGGAGGCTGTTTGTTTAAGCGTGACAATGACCGCGCGATTATTTGCTGGCGAGCCGCTTGCTCTGGCCGCGTCCCAGGCCGCGCTTGAACGGGGCGCGGTGGACAATCTCTTTGTAATCTAGGCCGGCGGCGGTCAGCGCCTGATGCCACGAGTCGAAGCGGCGGCGGGCGGCGGTGATCAGAGTGATGTCTTCTTCTTCCATGCTTTTGGCATTCAGTTCTTTGCCTTCCAGGTGGAAGTCGCGCACCATTTGCAGGATACGCTCATCATCCCACTCGCGGTACCGGCGGATGGCATCGTAATCCAGCCCGGCGGCTTCCAGGGCTTCGCGCCATGAGCCGAAGTGGCTCTTTTTGGTGGCGGCGGCGGCGAGCTGCGGGTCAATATTGAGACACACATTGCGCCAGGAAAGGTCGGCCTCCTGCGCGTGCAGCTCCTGAATGCGGGCGACGATCCGCTCGCGGTTCCATGATTTGTAGCGGCGGATGCTGTCGTAATCCAGCCCGGCATAGCGAACAGCGGCTTCCCATGTCCCAAAGTAGCGGGTGGCGGCGCGCAGCAGGGCCAGGTTGTTGGCCGCGATGCTGGCATAGTTCATGTTTTCGCCGGATTCGTACATGCTGACGATTTCCAGGGCGATTGAGTCTTGGCTCCATTTGCGGTTCATTAGGCGGTTACTCCTGTATTCTTGATGGTTGGCTCAGGGTGATGTCGCGAAAACGTCGTTGTTGGCTCGCGTGTTTCCCCTGATTTATTCAGCAATACCAGTGTCGGCCCCGGTGTTTGACAGATCAAACGGTGGGCTTGAATGGCTGCCCAGCATTGGGAAGGTGCGGATTAGAAACTGCTCACGGTCAATCGGCTTCGGCTTGATTTGGCTGTTTTCGAGCTTCAGTCGTATCGCATCGTTGGCGACACAGAAAGGATACCTCGTTTTTATGAAAAGGTCAACAGGTTTTATATAAAGTTTATGTTAAGTTTTTGTTATCTTTTTATTGTCTTTTTGTATCGCTTTGCCTTTGTGTCCCCTGCGCCGCTGCTACTGGTCGCTGTGCCGTTGCTATAGAGGTGCTAGCGCTTACCAACGACGGAAGGATTTGTTCCGTCGTTGGTACGGGTTTGCACAGCCGGGGAAACGAGTGTGCAACGGCGTTCCTGGCCCGTGTCAGCACCCCTGTCCCGCCTTCGTAAAAGAGTCCCTCCCCTTCAGCCCTTCGGGTTCCTTCCAGGTCTGCCAGTGCAGGGGAGGAGGAGGGACGCTGCGCCACCGGAACAGGGACATCTGTGCTTAGCCTCTCAACCGGGTACGCCCCAGTCCGGCGTGTATTGCTCCCACGGCGCATGATATGCTACACTGGCTTAGGAGATTTCAACTATGCCGACCCTATCCGTGGCGGATCATATCCGGCGGCTGCGGCCTTATGTGCCCGGCAGGCCGATTGAAGAAGTGCAGCGCGAGTTGGGCCTGACCGATGTCATCAAGCTGGCGTCCAACGAAAACCCGCTGGGGCCGTCGCCGCGCGCTTTGGAAGCCATCCAGGCCGCGGCGAGCGGCGTCGCGCTGTACCCGGAAGGCAATGCGCCCACCCTGCGCGAAGCGGTTTCCGCGCTTGTCCAGATGCCGCAGGACACGCTGGTGTTCGGCAACGGCAGCGATGAAGTGCTGCATTTGATAGCCCTGAGCTATCTCGCGCCGGGCGATGAAGTGGTGCAGGGCGACCCGTCATTTGCGATGTACGAGCTGTATACGGCCCAGATGAACGCTGTCTCGGTCAAAGTGCCGCTCACAAACCACACGCACGACCTGGACGCGATGGCCGACGCGATCACGCACCAGACGCGGCTTGTCTTTGTCGCAAACCCCAACAATCCCACCGGAACCCTGGTGACGCAGGCCCAGGTAGATCGGTTTTTGGAGCGCGTTCCCGATGACATTTTGGTCGTGTTTGACGAGGCCTACCATGAATATGTCCGGCACCCCGATGCGCCGGACTTGCTGCCCGCCATTCAGGGCGGGCGCAATGTCGCGGTGCTGCGCACATTTTCCAAAGCCTACGGGCTGGCGGGGCTGCGGGTCGGCTTCGGGATTATGCGTCCTGAGATCGCCGAAACATTGAACCGTGTGCGCTCGCCGTTCAATGTCAACTTGCTCGCGCAGGCCGCCGCCGCCGCCGCCGCGCAGGACGAGGAACATCTGCGCCGGACACTGGCCGTCAACGACGAAGGGCGCGAGTATTTCTATCGCGAGTTCCAAAACAGGGGGCTGGAATACATTCCGAGCGAGGCCAACTTTGTCATGGTGGACACAGGCCGCGACAGCCGGGCGATGTTTGATGCCTTGCAGCGACAGGGCGTGATTGTGCGGGCAGGCGCGGGCTTGGGCCTGCCGACTTTTTTGCGCGTTTCAATCGGCACCATGCCGCAGAACCGGCGTTTTGTAAGCGCTCTTACGGATGTGCTGCAAAAAATCCCTGCCGCCGAAAATATTTTGGAGAATAACGCCTGACAGTCAGCAAAACAGCCTTTATATGTGTTTTAATACTTAAAAGTCGGGTATAGTAAGCTGTTCTTAACAAATTTTTACTCGCTTCGCCTCAAATCAAGAGCAATCATCGGGCCATAGGGCTGATTGGCCCTGTCGCTTAGTCCCGCTTTCGGGTCATTATTCTATTACTTCCGCATAAGTTGTGGGCGGGAACGATCCTTCTATCGCTAAGAATGGCGATAGGGAAAACACAAACTATGAATACAAAATTCCTTGCGATTGCCACAGTTTTGGCGGCGTCTCTCGCCACCGCCGCACATGCCGACTCATCCACCTTTGTGGTGACCGGGCCGACCACGACCAGCGGCATCACCTATTACACGTACACGGTCAGCGACCCCAAGCCGATTGCTTCGCTGACGTTCACCTTCACCGGAGCGCCTGCGCCGGTATCCTATTACCAGCAGTTCAGCAGCTCGGGGCTGGCGCCGACAGTGTCCTTCGCCAATCCGGGCTTTAGCATTTTCGTGTTCAGCAACAACGGCACGCCGCTTCCGAGCGGCCAAAATTACGCGTTTTCGTCGCCTATCGGCTCGGTCGGCGCGACAGAGCTGGCAGCGGCGCCCGAGCCAAACGGCGTGGTGGCGTTATCGGTTCTGTTCGGCTGCCTTGCCGTCGGCGTTGCGGCAAAGCGCCGCCGGGCTGCTGCCGGCGCGCTTTAAGAACCGCACGCAAAAAAAGCCGCCTGCCTCCAAAAGAGGCAGGCGGCTTTTTGCCGCGTGTTACTTCGTCGCTTTGGCGGCGGGAGCCGGAGGCGGAATGTCAATTGGCGGCTGATGCGGGCCATCCGGCGAAAAGGCGGCCCGCGTGATGCAAAACGCATCCAGCGCCAGCACGTAGCGGCCATCCGACGGACGTCGTCCGGTGACAGTCACGGTGAGGGTATGCGGCCCGCGCGCCAGGGTCGCCGCGCCCAGATTGGCCCATTGAAAGCGTCCGGCATAGAGACTGCCGACCGGCTGCGCCGCCTGAATATCATTGGGCGGTGCATCGTCCAGCTTCCAGGTGAATGGCGAAGACGCGTGGGTATCAAGCGGGCCTGTCGCCGCCCAGATCGCATAGCGCCCCTGCGCGTTGACATTAAACCGATACTGGGCCTGATACCCGGTCACGGCAGCAGACGCTCCCGCCGGCGGGTCCAATGTCGTGTCCAGCGAGAGATACGCGCCACCGGAGGCTCTCGGGTCCGGCACGAGCGAGTCAAACGTATACTGGGAGGCGCTTTCTGCTTCCACCCAGGTGTAGGGGCGCAGCGCATCGGTCAGGTTCGCGAGCACGCGCTGGAGCAGGCTGTAACGAATATCGGCATTGCCCGCCGTATCGGGGATGGAGTTGGTGGCGTAAAAGTACTGGTCGTGGTAAGGCTGAACGGCAATCTTTTGGGCATCCGCGATGTCCAGCAGGCGCTTGGCTTCATGCTGGGCGGCATCGGCGGCATCAATCGGGAGCGGCAGCGCTTTGACCCGGCTGATCAGCACGGGGCTGACACCGACCGGCACGCTGAACACATCCCCCTTTTTCGCAAACTTGACGGGGAAGCCCGACGCGTCTGTAATGACAGGCTGGGCGCTCTTGCCCAGGTCAAAGCTGGCCTGCGCGAGCATCGCTCGTGGCGACCAGACCACATAAGTCGGCAGCCGCCCGCCGGGGTCGGGCAGCACGTAGCCGCTGAGCTGGCTGCCCAGGGTCACGCGCTCGCCCGGCAGAAAGCCCGGCAGCCACCAGACCCCGCCCGGCAGTCGGCGCACCCCAATATCCAGCCCGACCGATGCCGGGTACCACAACACGCGCGGCTTGTTGACAGACAAAGAGGACGCGCTGAGCTGCAAAGAGGCGGAGTAGCTGTTCAGCCAGTCCAGCGGGTCGGTGGGCGAGGTCGGCAGGTGGGTGGCGAGAAAGCCGCGCGCCCCGATGCCCTGCAATGTATCCCAGGTATCTAAAAGCGTCCCGCGCGCGCTGGGCACATTGGTTGACGCCACAAGCCAGGAAGTCTTGGCGGCTTCCTCGGCCTGGCCGTAGGCGTAGGCGCCGCGCTCCACGGCCGGGTCGTCGCCTTCGGTCATGCACAGGCCGTCATAGCCGCCCGCCGCGCGGTCGTTGGAAAAGAGCGCCGTGTGCCCTGTCCATTGATACACGACAGGCACATCGGCAACGCCTTTTTTAAGCACGTCGCTGATGGCGTTCATGTAGCCGCGCACGCTCTGCACGCGAAAGTCCGCGATGTCCTGCCAGAGATGCCCGCCAATGCGCGGTTTGTTGCTGACTTCATAGCGAATGCGCGTGACGGGGTCGTAGATCGCCGGCACGCCCCTCGCTCCATACCACAGGGGAAACGAGCGGGCGGCGACCGTGAAGTCCGGCAGGTCACGGTTCGCCACCCCCCAGCCTTTGTTGAGATCGTCTACATTGTGCCCGTATTTTTTGTCCAGCCATGCCTGGAAGTCCATGCGGTAGCCGTCGGTGGTCGGGACAAGATTTTCCACCTCGCCGCTCAGGGCCAGCTTATCAGTCAGCGGGTCCAGGAAGTAGCGGAAGCCCGGCCCCAATTTCACCCCACGGAACCATGTCAGCAGACGGTCGCGGTATTCATCGTAGCCCTGCCACAAATCGGGCAGGCGGCTTTCGGGCGTACCCGGCGCATACACCCGTTGCGGGTATAGCAGCAGCACATCGTCCGGCCCGGCGTTCTTGAGCGTGACAAGCGCCGTGTCGCCATTCTCTATTTGCGCATCGCCCGCATCGTCCACCTCGCCATCGTGCGTGGAGACCAGCATGTACACGGCGTCGGCCAGCCCAGGAATATGCCCGAACCGCGCAGGCCCGGTCGTCGGCGGCGCGGGGTTGCGATACGCGCCGGGCTTTATCACATAGCCCACTAATGGGTCGTGGGGAAAGTCCGCAATCTCCAGGCCGTAGTGAAATCCGCCCGCTTCCAAAGCATCCACTGTCTTTTGCACAACCGCCGGCGGCACATGGGACAGCCCGCGCGCTCCTGCCGTCAGGCAAACATCAAAGACGCCGTGCGTTTTGAGCGCGTCCAAAAACTGCCGGTCGGCGGCGGCTGCCGAGGCGGGAGCGCCCTCCTGCCAGCTTTGCGGCGTCCACATCCCGCCGACCGGGAGGTACGGCGTCCCTTCCCAGTTGAGCGTATGGGCCTGACTGATTGTCCACGCATGGGTGTGTCCGGCGGCATCCCGGAACACGCCATTGGTCTCGGCTTTGGGTGCTTCCACCGCCGGGGCGGCAGGCGGAAGCTCAGGCGGCGGCGCGGCCTTTTTGGGACGTGCGGCCAGTGGGGACGCGAGCAGCAGGAATAACGCGGGCGCGAGGAATGGGTACTTCATGGGTTTTTGTGGGTCGGGGCGAGGCAGTCCCTCGCCTTGCTCCTACATGCGCGTGGGCGCGGAGACGCCGAGCAGCGTCAGGGCGTTCTTCAGGACAATGCGCGCGCTGTCCACCAGCACCAAGCGCGCACGGAGCAGGGCAGGATCGTCGCACACGACGCGCAGGCTGGGGTTGCGGTTGCCCGCATCGTAGAATGCGTGAAACAGAGCCGCCAGGTCGCGCAGGTACTGGGTGATACGCTGCGGGGCATAATCCTGGGCGGCCAATCCCACTTCGCCGGGATAGTCGGACAGCTTCTTGATGAGATCTATTTCGCTGTCTTCGGTGAGCAGCGCAAGGTCGGCTTCCAACGCGGGGGGGACGCCGACGCCCTTTTCGGCCTGCGCTTTATCGATGGCCTGGACAATGCGGGCGTGGGCGTACTGAACATAATAGACCGGGTTGTCCTTCTCGGTCTTTTTGGCAAGGTCTATGTCTATGTCCAGGTCGGTGTGCGGCGAGCGCATCAAGAAGAAGAAACGCCCGGCGTCCGCGCCGATCTCGTCAATCAGGTCCGCTTTGAGTTCCAGCACATTGCCGCTGCGCTTGGACGATTTAACAAACTCCCCGTCCTTCATAATTCGCACGAGCTGGTACAGCAGCACATACAATCGCTCGGGGTCGTAGCCGAGCGAGGCGATGGTCGCCTTGGTGCGCGAAACATACCCGGCATGGTCTGCGCCCCAGACATTGACTGCCCGGTCAAATCCACGGTCAAACTTGTCTTTGTGGTACGCCGCGTCGCCCGCGATATAAGTCGGTGCCCCGTTCGCGCGCACGAGGACGCGGTCTTTGTCGTCCCCAAACTCGGTGGAGCGCAGCCACAATGCCCCGTCCTGCCTGTAGGTATGGCCGCGCGCAGTCATGGCCTCTATGGCGGCCTGCACGCGCCCGTCTGTGTGCAGGTCGGACTCGGCGAACCATTCATCAAAGCGCACGCCGAACGCTTCCAGATCGGCCTTTTGCTGCGCGATCATCCCGGCCTGCGAGAGTTCGCGGAACGTCTGCACGATGTCCGGGTCGTCAATAGACACATGCTCGTAGACATGGCCATGGGTTTTGACGATGTCGCGGGCAACATCGGTCACATAATCCCCTTTATACAGCCAGTCGGGGTCGCCGGTTTCTTCCGGCGCGGCGGGGTAGCCCAGCTCTTCTCGGTAGCGGTAGAAGACGGAGCGCCCGAAGTTGTTCATCTGCGTGGAGTTCAGGGCGTCATTGACATAATACTCGCGCCACACGTCGGCCCCCGTCGCGGCCAGCAGAGACGAGACCACATCGCCGGTGGCCGCATTGCGCCCGCCCGCCACCGTAATCGGGCCATTAGGGTTGGTGGACACGAACTCCACAATAATGCGCGTGCCGATATTGATACACGAGTGCCCGTAAACGTCGCCCTCGCGGGCGATGCGCACCAATATCTCGCCCAGCCAGCCCGCGCGCAGGGTCAGATTGATAAAGCCCGGCCCGGCGACTTCGGCTTTGGCAATCAGCGAGTCGCCGCCCGTGGGCAGCAGAGCGATCAGTGTTTGGGCGACATCGCGCGGGGACTTTTTCAGGGTCGGGGCGAGCACGAGGGCAATGTTGGTGGCCCAGTCGCCGTGCGCGCGGTTTTTGGGCATTTCCAAATTGACGGCGGGCAGTTGTGCCACAGGCAGGTCGCCGCTTTGCTGCGCTTTGTCCAGTGCCGCGAAGATCGTTGCAGCCAGTTGTTCTTTGATCATAATTTAGTCATAATTTAGTCATAACGGCGCTGATGAGAGGCCGAAAAGAACCTCTCCCCTTGCTTCGCAGGGCCTCCCCTAAAGGGGAGATACAGAGCATAGCCCATCGGCTTAATTAGGTTGGATTGAGCAGGCGCCAGCCCAATCGTCAACTTCCTAATCTCCCCTTTAGGGGAGGCCCTGCGAAGCAAGGGGAGAGGTTCTTATGCACACACTGCCGCGCCTTCCCGCTCAAACGCCCAGCGCCGCGCCCGCCTTCGGCCAAAAATGTCCCAGCAGCATCGCCGCGCCGAGCAGGGCGAAATAACCCAGCATCACCTGCGGCAGACCCATCGCCCAAACCCGCCGGACAACCCCAAACCGCACCCTGCCCTGCCGCTGCTCCCGGCGCGACAAAACCTGACGCGCGGCGAAAATCGCGCTGTTGATCTGCGCGGGCGTGGCGGTGCGGGTCGCCAGCCAGTACTGAATCCACCCGCCCAAACGACGCCACAGCAGCAATGCCACCGGAGCCGCCGCAATCAGCCCCAAAGTTACCGCGTCAAACGTCCCATAATCGCTCGCCTGCGCCCAGGCGAACACAGCCAAAAACACTAGATGAAACAGCGCAAAGCCCGCCACAATGTTGGTGCCGCAGCGCGGATGCACGCGCGGCATTGCGCGCACGCATTCGGGAATAAGCGGCTGCCCCCGCTCCAAACAATGCACGACTTGGTGCTCCGCCGCATGCGTTCCCGCCAGCGGCGACAGGCGCAGCCCCGAAAACACCAGCAGCATGCTCAGCGTAGGCAAGGCCACCCAGGCCGCAATCTGCGCCACCCATGCGCTCCCCGCAGGCGATACGGACGCCAGGCCCGCGCTCGCCATCGCAGCGCTGGCCGACAGCGCGTGCATCAATCCCTGCGCCAAACCCTGCGCGACCAAACCGAGCGACCCGAGCATCAGCCCGCTTAAAAACAAGCCCCAAAACCCGGCCCCGCCGCCCGAAACGCCATCGGTCAGGTACACGCCCAGCGGCGTCGCCATGCCGCCCAGCCGGGGCACGGGCGCGCGTTCGCGCGTTTCCTGGCCGGGCCGCGAGAGCAGGCCGACAATCTGTCCCGTCTCCGGCGACACAATCGGCACCACTGCGCCGGGCGACTGTTCCAGCAAAGCCAGAGCATCGGCGACCCGCATTTGGGGGTCTGCGGCGGCAGGAGGGGGCGAGGGCCGGGCCGACCAGGGGGATACGGGCGGTGTGCGGGTTTCTTCCACCATTTTATGATACCAACAACTCCTGGGAAATGTCAACGCGGGCAGGCCTCGGCGAGCGGGACAGGGACGCTGAAACAAAGACTTCCAGCGGATTCCCTTCAGCGTTCCCCAAGCATTCCCACGGCATACCAACGACGGAAGGATTTGTTCCGTCGTTGGTACGCGCTTACCACGCCTCTAATCAGCCGAAAGCAGGCCGAGGCATCTACGCACCGTCCCAAGACAGCCCTCTAGTTTTGCCGTCCGCCTGGCAATAATAACAGCAGACATCGCTTTTTAGGGCCTTGAAAGGACATTCTCATGCCTCGTCTCACTCTTCACACCGACAAGCCGGTCGCGATTGACAGCCCGGATCACCTTTACCCGTTCGGCACGGCGCAGGACAACAGCACGGATGCTGTGTTCAACGAAGACTTGTTTCGCCTCGTGCCCGCCCCCGACGTGCGGCTGCTGGACATCGGCTGCTCGGGCGGCGGGTTTGTCAAAAGCATTCTGGATGCCGGGGGGCTGGCAGTCGGCGTGGAAGGGAGCGACTATTCCAAGCTGCGCCGGCGGGCGGAGTGGGCGACCATCCCAGGCAACTTGTTTACGGCGGATGCGACGCATCCATTTCAGATTTCGGCGGATGACGCGCCGCTGACCTTCAACGTGATCACGTCGTGGGAGGTGCTGGAGCATATCGCCGAAGACGACCTGGATGCGTTTTTTGAGAACATTCGGCGGCATTTAGACCCGCAGGGGATGGTGGTGGTGTCCGTGTGTCCGCTGCCGTGCCTGCACAACGGCGAGCGGGACGGCGACGGCGTGGCCTTGCATCTGACGGTGCAGTCGGAGGCTTGGTGGCGGATGCGTCTGGCGCAGGCGGGCTTTGTGGTGCGGGACAGCCTGATGCCCCGCTTCCGCAGCTTTGTGCGGGGCTTTCCCCATGCGCCCGCCTCGCCCAATTTGATTTTCACCGGGCCAGACTTTGTGGAAGCGACGCCCATTCCCAAGATGTTCCATCAGGTGTGGCTGGGAGACACGCCGTTTCCGATGCAGGCGCAGGCGTTTCAAGACGGCTGGCGCGCGCGTCATCCCGACTGGCAGTGGCGGGTGTGGACGGACGCAGACCTGCCCGCCTTGGAAAGCCAGTGGGCGCTGACCCATGCCGCCCATCTGTCGCAGAAAAGCGACATTGTGCGCTATGAAGTCTTGAAGCATTTCGGGGGCGTGTATTTGGATACCGACGTGGAATGCGTGCAAAGCCTTGAGCCGCTGCTGCATGGCGTGGACGCGTTTGCCGGGCGCGAAGACGCGCAAACCCTGTGCGGCGCGCTCCTGGGCGGCGTGGCCGGGCATCCGTTATTTGAGGCATTGATTGACGACCTGCCGCACTCTCTGGAGTTTCATGCACGCTGCGTGGACCAGGCGGGGCCGGGCTTTTTGACGCGCACGGCGCTGAAAATACCCGCTGTGACAGTGTTCCCGCCGTCGGTCTTTTACCCGTACCACTGGCGCGAAAGCCACCGCCGCCGGGAGTCGTTTCCAAAGGCGTATGCCGTGCATCACTGGCAGGGAACCTGGACGAGCGATGCCTCCGAGCCGGGTGCGCGCTTTGCGGATGAATGCACCGTGCTGCTGCGCGCGATGCAGAACTGCCCCTGGGCATTCCCGCCGGAGCAGCTTGGACAGACTGCCGAGCGGATGGCGCAGGCGTATCAGTATTACGCCCAAACGTCCGCCGCGCCCGCGCTCCTAGAGCAAACGCTGATGCAGACTTTGCAGGGCCTCAAGGAAGTGCTGCTGGAGCGCACGGCGCAGGGGCAGGTGTCCAGGGCGGCGTAGGGGGTGGTGGAGGAGTGAGAGGGAGGCCCCGGCTTTGAGTTGTGGGGGAGAAGATCGCCCCCTAGCCCCCAATTCTGGGGGAATAGGAAGGGAATAGGATAAAGATAAGAAAGCCTATGGCAGTGGCCGTTCTGCTCTTACCCCCCCAGAATTGGGGGCCGGGGGGCGATCCTCTTCCCCGAAATTAAGACAATCTCCCAAAACAAGCCTGAAGATATGCCCTCGCCCTGCCGACAATAAGAAAAACCCCGTATTTGTGCGGGCTAATCAACCATCTTTTTGCGGCTTACTAATGAGAGGGAGAATTGTGATGGCACAACACAGCGCGGGCGCGGCCCGGTGGTTCGCAGACGCCTATCGGCAGCATCAGGCGGGGCAGTGGCGCGCAGCCGAAGCGGGCTACCGGCGCGTGCTCGGCGCACAGCCCCGCCATGCCCAATGCCTGTACCTGCTCGGGTCGCTGCTGGCCCAGCAGGGACAGTTTGAACAGGCCCTCGCGCCGCTCGCGCAGGCCGCCGCGCTGGACCCGTCCCTCGCCGAAGCGCACAACAACCTCGGCATCGCCCTCAAAGAGATGGGACGCACACATGAAGCCATTGACGCCTACGACCATGCCCTTAAGTCCCGGCCCGCTTACGCCGAAGCCGCCAACAACAAAGGGATCGCCCTGCAATCCGAAGGGCGACTGGCTGAAGCAGTGTCGTGCTTTGCGCAGGCAGTCGCCGCCAAACCGAGCTACGCAGAAGCCTGGAACAACCAGGGCATAGGTTTCAACGCATTGGCCCGCTATGAAGACGCCGCCTGCTCCTTCGCCCAGGCCATCGCCCTAGAGCCGAACGCCGCCCGCACGCACAACAACCTCGGCAACGCCCTCATGGGACTGTCCCAATTCACCGAGGCCGTGGCGGCCTACGACTGCGCCCTCGCACTTGACAGCGCAAGCGCCGAAGTCCACAGCAACCGGGGCACGGCACTCAAGGAACTCAGCCGCTTTGACGAGGCGCGCGCGGCCCTGGCCCGTGCCCTGCAAATCCAGCCCGCCGCCCCCGACGCCCTGAGCAACCTTGCCACCTGCCTGCTGGCCGAAGGCCGCACCGCCGATGCCTTGGAAGCCTACAGCCTCGCCCTGACACTGGACCCGCAGCACATAGACGCCCGCTGGAACCGCGCTTTGGCGCTATTAATCACCGGCGACTGGGCGGAGGGATGGGCCGAATACGAGTGGCGTTTCCAAAAGTTCGCGCTGCCCTGCGCGTCCGCCGCGCCGCGCTGGGACGGGAAGCCCCTGGGCGGCAAGACCATCCTGGTGTGCGCCGAACAGGGCGCGGGCGACACGCTCAAGTTTGTCCGGTATCTGCCGCTGGTGCAGGCATTGGGCGGGCGCGTCGTGTTTGCCTGCCCTCCGGCCCTGCACAGTTTGATGGCATCCTGCGCGGGCATCGATCAGATGGCCGCGCCTGCCGAAGCCGTGCCCCACGATGTCTGGACGCCGCTGCTCAGCCTGCCGGGACTCTTCGGCACCACGCCTGAGACTGTGCCGCAGAGCGTCCCGTACTTGTCCACGCCTCAAGAGCTGACAGACGCATGGCGCACTCAAATAGAACGCGCTGCCCCTGGTGCCATCAAAGTCGGCCTCTGCTGGGCCGGCAGTCCCGACCAGAAGAACGACCACAACCGCTCGGCGCGCTTGACGGACTTTGCCCCGCTTGCCGCCGTGCCCGGCATCACGTTTTTCAGCCTGCAAAAAGGCGATGTCGGGGCGCAGGCCGCCGCCCCGCCGCCCGGCATGACGCTTGTTGATTTAACGCAAGACATCCGCGATTTCGCCGATACCGCCGCCGTCATGTCCGCGATGGACTTGATTATCACCGTGGACACCTCGGTCGCGCATCTGGCGGGCGCGCTCGGCCTGCCGGTCTGGACTTTGCTGCCGCACGCCGCCCCCTGGCACTACCTGCACGGGCGCGCCGACAGCCCGTGGTACCCCAGAATGCGCCTGTTCCAGCAGGCCGCGCCCCGCGACTGGGCGCCTGTGTTTGCTCACGTCGCAGCCACGCTCATGGCCGCTGTTGCCGCGCCCCTCTGCGCCAATCTCATCGCGGGCGGCGAAGCGGCTTATGCCGAAGGCAGCCTGGCTCAGGCCCGCGCCTGCTTCATGCAGGCTCTGGAAGTCGACCCGGCGCAGGCGCGGGCGCTGAACAACCTCGCCGTGCTGGACTATGCCGACCGGCGCTATGCAGCCGCTCTCGCCTGGCTGGAGCGGGCATTGTCCATTGACCCCACCGACAACGCCGCCCTGGCAAACAAAGACCTGTGCCTCAACGCATTGGGACGCGAGGCGCACGCCGCGCAGTCTCATCCACGGGTTTCTATCGTGGTGCCCTGCTACAAACAAGCGCACCTGCTGCCGGAAGCCGTGGAAAGCGTTGTCGCCCAGACCTACGCGCATTGGGAGATGATTATCGTCAACGACGGCAGCCCCGACACGACCAATGAAGTCGCCCATGAACTGATCGCCCGCTACCCGCACTGCGCCATTCGCCTGGTGGAGCGGGCCAACGGTGGCCTGAGCGCGGCCCGCAACACGGGCATCGGCGCGGCGACCGGGCAGTACATTCTCCCGTTGGATGCCGACGACACGCTGCACCCGCAGATGCTGGAAAAGACCGTCGCCGCCCTACAGTCGCACCCCGCCGACGCCGTTGCCTATACCCATGTGCAGCACTTCGGCACACAGAATGACATCTGGCACGCAGGCCCGTTTACCGCCGATGCGATGGCGGAAGCCAACCGCCTGGTCTGCTCCGCTTTGTACAAGCGCGAGGTCTTTGACACCGTCGGCGGCTACTCCGAAGACATGTCCGCCTTTGAAGACTGGGACTTCTGGCTCAGCGCATTAGAACACGGGTACACGGGTCGCCTTGTCCCCGAAGCCTTGTTTCAATACCGCAAGACACCGACCAGCATGCTGACCGATGCCGAAAGCCGCCGCGCCTTTCTCACCGCCCACGTGGTCGCGCGTCACCCACATCTGTACAGCCTGAACCGGCGCGTGCGCGCGGCCCGGCGGCTCAAAAGGCCGCTGCCTGCCGAAGCGAAGGTGTTCGTCTCTGTGATTGTGCCGTGCTGCAAGTATGCCCACACGCTCACGGAATGCATAGACAGCGTTGTCGCCCAGACTTACGAAAATTGGGAACTCATCATTGTCAATGACGGCAGCCCCGACAACACGCGGGAAGTGGCGGAAGAACTCATCGCCCGCTACCCGGAGTGCGCCATCCAACTGATCAACAAGCCCAATGCCGGGGTGGGCGCGGCTCGCAACACGGGCATTGAAGCCGCAAGCGGGCAGTACATTCTGCCATTGGATGCCGACGACAAGCTGCACCCTGAGATGCTGGAAAAGGCGGTCGCGGCGCTGGACAGCCGCCCCGAGGCCGCGATCTGCTACACCGATGTGCAGATGTTCGGGACGCAGGACAAGATATGGCTCTGCGGCCCCCTGACGCTGGAGCACACTCGCCTGGAAAACACCGTGGCGCACTGCTGCCTCTACCGGCGCGAAGTGTTTACGGCGGTCGGCGGCTATTCCACGCAGGCGGGCTATGAAGATTGGGAGTTTTGGCTGGATGCGTTAGACCGGGGCTTTGAGGCTGTGCATGTGCCGGAGCCGTTGTTTTGGTACCGTCAGTGGGCGCATAGCAAGTTTGTAGAGGACCGCAAGAAGCACGACCGCTTTGTGGCGGAAATCGTTCTGCGCCACCCGCATCTGTACCACCCAAGCCGTCTTCTAGAAGCGAAGGACACTCTGAGCCTGCCCATTGAGGCCCCGCAGGCGCACACAGCGGTCTTGGCCGAAGATGCCACAGAGGGCGGCAAGCCGCGCGTCCTGTTGGCAATGAACTGGTTCTTTCCCCATGTCGGGGGCGAAGAGAAGCTCTCCGAAGACATCGGCGTGGCGCTGGTCAAGGCCGGGTTTGACGTGGAGGTCGCGACGCGTGCTCTCCCCGAGCGCACGCAGCACACCCATCGCGGCATGCGCATCCACTCGCTCTCCGGTGCGATTGGGGATGAGTTCCGGGCGCTGGCAGCCATGCGCAGGCCGCACGCCGTAGTAGTGATCGGGGGGCCGGAGATTGAGTTCCTGCCCGCCGCCGCGCAGCTTCCGAGTGATGGACCGCGCGTCGTCATCGTGCCCTGCATCAAGCCGGACTCTTACAAAGACGTGCATGCCGTCCCCGCCCTGCGCAAAGCGTTGGAAGCGGCGGCGGCGCGGGCCGACGTGACAGTGACCAGCTCGCGCTATGGCTACGATGCCAAGTTATTTGCGGACTTAAACATCAACAGCATCTATGTGCCCAATGCCGTTCATCGGACGGAAGCGGAGGGCGACTTCCGCGCCCGCTACGGTATCCCCAAAGAGAAGCGGCTGCTGGTGGATGTCAGCAACATGCGGCGGGAGAAAAACCACGCCGGGCTGCTCCACCATCTGCGCGACCTGCCCGGCGACTGGCACCTGGTATTGATCGGCTGCCCGTTTGAGCCGACCCCGCATGTCGCCACTCACATAGAGATTTTAGCCGCCCACGACCCGCGCGTCACCATCGTTCCCGGCGCGCCGCCCGCCCTGATTGCCGCCGCTTTGGAAGAGGCCGACCTGCTCCTGCTGCCGTCGCTGGCCGATGCCACCCCGTTGGTGCTGCTGGAAGCGATGAGCCACGGCCTGCCCTGGATCGCCACCCCCGAATGCGGGTCGGCGCACGACCACGCAGGCGGCCTGATGCTGCCCCTGCCCCGGTTCGGCCAGGCGATTGACTTTCTACTCAACAATGAAACGGTGCGCGCCGCCCTGGGAGCGTCGGGATATGCCCACTGGCAGGCGTGCTATACGTATGACGTCATCGGGCCGCGCTATGCCGCATTGGTATCCGGGAACGAAGACGTCCCTGACCTGGAGGCTCCCGCCGAGGCCCTGGCGCAGACCGAGGCCGTGCGCGCCCTCTTCGCCGCGCAGCCTCTCGCGCAGGCTGCGGGCAAAGCGGATGTGGCTGTCAGCGTTGTCCTCGCCACCCATACTCTCAACAGGCCGCTTGGGAAGATCGTGGACGCGTATGCGGCGCAAACTCTCGCGGCATCGTTTTTTGAAGTGATTGTCATAGATGACCGGCCTGCGGGCAGCGCGCCGCTGGCGATTGACAGCGCGGCGCTCCCCTTCGCGCTCACCGTGCTTCGGCAGGACGCGGCGCGCGGCGAAGCGTTTGCCCGCAGCGCCGCCCTGCTGCAAGCGCGCGGCGAGATTGTCGTCTTGATGACTGATACGCTCGTGCCTGCCCCGGACTATTTGGAGCAGCATCTGCGTCAGCACCAAAAGTACTCGGCCCCCCATGTCGGCGTGCTCGGGCGGATTGCGAACCCCGCCGACACGGGACGCAGCGTGACCCGCTTTATCCTCACGCACACCGACGGCATGGAGATGAACTTTGACACTTTCCAGCACGAAGAAGGCGCGGATGCGCGCGCTCTTGCCACCCACGGGGTTTCCGTCAAGCGGGAGTTCCTGCTCGGGCGCGGCATCTACGACGCCCATGCCGGGGCGCAGATGCACGCGGAGCTGGAATGGCGCCTCAAAGACGACGGCCTGCACTTCTGCTATTGCAGCCAGGCGGTCGCCCGCGACATTCTGCCCGCCTCTTTTGACGACTACTGCGCCCGCCAAGCGGCCCTGGGATGCGCGGCGGCGCAGGTCGCCCGGCGCGAAGCCAATCCCTTTCTGCTGTTCTGGCTGGGTGTCCACAATGCCGAAGACCGCCTGGACGCTTTAGAAACCAGCGCACGCTCTGCTGGGCAGGTCGGCGCGCAACTGACCGCCCTGGACAAAGCCGGGCTGGGCGCAGTGCAGAAACGCCCCGATTTCCTGCCTGCTCTCGTGCCTGCCCTGGGCCGGTTGTGCCATATTGAAGCGGAGCGGCAATTGCTGCGGGCGTATAAGGACGAGCGGAACGCTTTGATCGCCCAAGACGCCGCCTCGCTTGCCCCCGTAAGCGACGGGCCAAAAGTCAGCGTGATCATCCCCTGCTACAACTACGCCCGCTACCTGCCCGGCGCGATTGCGAGCCTCGCCGCGCAGACCTATGCGCACTGGGAAGCGGTCATCGTAGACGACGGCAGCCCGGACGACACGGCTGCCGTCGCGCAGTCCTTGATTGATGCCTACCCCGACTGCGCCATTCGCCTGGTGAGCCAGCCCAACACCGGCCACCCCTCGTTTGCCCGCAACCGGGGCATCCGCGAAACCGACGGCGCTTATGTTCTCTGCCTGGACGCCGACGACGAGATCGCTCCGACATTCCTTGCCGAATGCGTGGGGTTGCTGGAGCGCGAAACCAGCCTGTCCATCGCCTACACCGACCAGTGGCGCTTCACCGATGACGGCCAGGGCGCAGTGTTTCACTGCGGCGACTGGCATCCCGCGCACCTGTCCCAGTACCTGCCGCTGGGGGTCTGCACCCTGTTTCGGCGCCAGGCGTGGACGGATGCGGGCGGCTGGCACGCGGTCGGCTACGAGGACTGGGACTTCTGGCTGGCCTGCGCCGAAGCGGGCCATCGCGCTTTGCGCATTCCAAAGCCCCTGTATCGCTACCGCAAGCACGGCATCGGCAAATACGAGCAGGATAAAAGCCGGGGCTTTGTCAACAAAGCGTGGCTCGCGCTCAACCACCCTGCCCTGCATGACGACACCCGCCGCCGCTGGGCCTGGGGCGTGGTGGACACCGACACCTGGCTCGCCGCCCCCGCCGAGTCCGCGCCGCCCGAAGCATTGGTCAGCGTTATTTTAACCGCAGCAAACAGCGCTCCCAGCGCGCTGGAACAGGTCGTGCAGAGCGTCCGCGCCCAAGACTACCCGCACATAGAAATCATCGTCGCCGGGCCGGGCGCACAGAGCGTCCGGCACCTCAAAAACATCATTATTGCCGAAGCCGCCGGCGCAAGCCCCTCCGCCGACGCCGCCCGCGTTCATGCCCTGGAGCGTGCGACCGGCAAATACGTTGCCTACTTAGACGGCAGCGCCGAGTGGACCTCGCAGCACCTGACAATGCTGGTCGGCTTTCTGGAAGCCACCCGCTACCATGCCGCCTACGCCGAGGCCAATCACCCCGGCATTGCCGCCCCCGCCGCCGGGTTTGACAGCCTGCAAATCCTTGTGCAAAACACAGTTCCGCTGTGCGGCCTGGTGCATGCGCGGGCCTGCCTCGCCAAAACCGGATCATTTGACCTGTCCCTGCCCGCCCTCGCCGACTGGGAGTTTGTCATCCGCCTGTCGCGCTTTTTTGACCTGGCCCACCTGCGCCTCGCCACTGTCCTGCCCGTGCCCAAACATCAAGCCCCGCTCCCTGCCGCGCAGTTGCAGGCCATGCGCGCCATCTACGCCCGCTACCGCGCCCTGACCGAACCCATTCCCCTCCTGCACGCCCAGCAGCAGGCCGCTCTGGACGCCCTGAGCCGCCCCCCGGCCCCGCCGAAGCCGATCATCTTGACCGCCACGGCCTGCCGCGAGCGCGCGCTGGACTTGTACGCCCCGTGCCCCTGCGGCAGCGGCAAAAAGCTGAAGTTCTGCCATTACAACCAGCCTGCCGAACCGGGCTGGCTGCTGCCGGGCCGCCCCTCAGCGAGCAGGACGCAATCTCTGGTCGCCGCTTAATCGCCGGCTTTTTTCGGGCGCGGTGGGCAGATTAATCCTGCCCGCCGCGCCCTTTTTCTTTGCCGCTGCCCCTATGATACAAGCGCATTCCGACCTGGCCCTGTATCAAACCGTGGCAGGCGAAAAGCGCCGCCTGGCAGCCTGTAAATAAAAGCAGACAAACTTTGTTGAATAAGCTGGTTTAATTGCTATAATAGCAGTAACAAGCCATTCATAAGCGAATGGCAGAGGCGTGTCAGTCCTGGTGACGGCACACGTTGTTTCGCAAGGAGAAGTCAGATCATGCAAATGCAGACGGTAAACTGGCGGCGCGCCTGCGCTGCCGGCGCGGCAGTGGCGGGAGCGGCGATGCTGCTTGCTTCCGGTGCGCGGGCGCAGCAAGTGTACATTGGGGGCGGCGATAATTCGCCCGGCGCGTTTGATGGCTACCTCAACGATCCGGGCGGCTGGACCTATGTTCGCGCAAACGCAAATGGCTATTATATCAATAACTTTGCGCTGAACACCAACACGGGAGATGCCACGCAGAACAGCAAGCTCAGCCGAATGGCGGGGCTGTTCACAAGCAAAAACGTTTTCTACGAAACCGATCTGCAGCGCACGACTGATAATGAGGACAAAGTCAAAATCGACATCCTGCGCCAGTATTTCAATGTGTCTTATGCGACGCTCAACAAAGGCTGGACCGCCAGCCGCATTTCGGCCCTGCAATGGCGCGCGCCTCGTCCGGTGCTGGCGATGGTCGCGCCCTGGGAAATCGGCGGCGACATCAATTCCACAGCGGGCGCGGCGGATCGCGACTCCATCAATCACATGAGCGGCTCGTCGACGGACGGCCCCATGGGCCTTTGGCAGACGAATCAGGGTAACATGCATGGCGGCAGCTATACGACCGTCAAATATTCGCATGCCAACGGCAAGATCGCCATGGTGATGATCGCGCCGTATCAATCCGGCTCGGGCAGCAACTTCTTGAGCCTGGGCGAGACGTGTGTCCGTCAGCATGAAAACGCGGGGGCCAAGCCCGACATTTGGGCGATTGAGTATTACGCCGCGCAGATTGAGCAGTATCCGGTGACGCCGGAGCAGGTCAATGGTCAGCCTGCCGGAACCCTGACGGGGATGGCCTACTGGCTGATCCACCATGTCAAAGACCCGGCGCACTGGGCGAGCCTGTCGGTGCCGTCCCTGACCGGCGTGCGGGTGCATACGGCGTCCGCCGCGCAGCCGACGGCGCAGACCGACGCGGCGCTGTCCCTGCCGGTGATGCGGAGCGCGGGTGGCTTCTGCGCGGGAACCCAGGTACTCAACCTGACGCTGCACAACAGCAGTTCATGGCTCGATCTGTGTCCGGTGATTCAGGCCAGGGTGGCTGATCCTGCCCACCAGTACGACATCCGGTTCCGCGTAGCCGGTAAAGATGTTACTCGCGAGATGACCACCGGCGACGGCCTTTCGTTCATCAACGCCCTGCGGCTCTGGCCGGGCCACACCCAGCAGGTGCAGATGATTGTCCGCAGTCGCCGGGGAGCCGCCGCTAGCAACGCTCTAAAGGCGGCCGACGTTCAGCTCACTCTACGTCCGAACCCGAGCGCGAAACATCTCGTTAACCAAATCGTTCGTGTCCATGTCACGCCCCGGCCTCTTGCGGCACTGCTTGCTTCAAGCAAATAAACGTATCACCATATCGCCCTGGATAATAAAAATGTCCAGGGCGGTTTCGGCTCCAAAGTCACAAGCCGGCTGAGATGACAGTACTGCCCTGCCATGTCCGATCTCGACTGGCTGCCGCGCCTGCAGAATATTTGAAAAGTGCAGACGCAGCCTGATCTCTCGTGGATAAGAACCAGCCAGGAGGCGCCCCGCACCAACCCTGCACTTCCACCGGCAGGCGCATGGGTCTGGGAGGGCGAGGACAGGGCGGGGGAGCCTCCGCTCAAACCGAGGCGCGCAGCTACCCGCCGCCGGGCACAGAGGCGGCAGGAGTATCGCCTGCGCCGCCGTCGCCAATAACGACAACAACCGGGCGAACAAAGTAACGAGCAGCGACCCGCTGCACATCGGCGGGGGTGACCGCTTTGAGCTGCCCGCCGAAACGGGCTTCCCAGGCGGCGGCATCGCCGTGCAGCAGCGTTTCCTGGCCTAAAATGGCGGCGCGGTCTTCCAGGCGCTCCCGGCGTATCTTGTCCGCGCCCAGCAGGTAATGCACGGCGCGCAGGGTTTCGGCGGGGGTGGGCGGCGTGGTCTTGAGGCTGGCGCTCTGGCGTAAAATCTGCGTTTGCAGCAGGCCAATGGTCGGCACCGTCTTTTTTGTCTTCTTGTCGGTATAGGTGGGGGCCGCGAGGGCATAGGCAACCAGGTCGCCGCCGCTCGCGCGGGTGTTGAGCAGCGACCCGACTTCATAGCCCAAGCCCAGCTTTTCGCGCAGGGATGTAAAAAGGCGCGAGGTTTTCATGGTGCCCAGCAGGGCATTGGCAACCAAAAGGGCAGGGTAATCCGGGCTGCTTGCGGACGGGGCCTGATACCCCACCATCACGCATGCTTCAGCCAGGCCGGGCACGGTTTTATGCACGGGGGCAGGGTCAGTCGCAAGGGGAACAGGCGCGGCGGGCGGCATCAAATGACGGCCTGCCGAGGCGCCGCGTCCGGCGGGAAAATCGCTGAAATCATCGCTGACTTTTTGCAGGGCATACTGCGGGTCAATGTCACCGTCCACCACGACAGTCATGTTGGCGGGCACGAACAGGCGCGTGTAGGCGCGGATCAAGTCCGCGCGCGTGAGGCGGCTCGCCTCGTCTTCCGTGCCCAGCGCGGGGAGGGCATAGGGGCTGCCCGCATAGACTGTTTTGCGGGCGAGGGCATACGCGGTCTGGAACAGGCTGTTGTCCCCGGTGTCAATGTCCGACAAGAGCTGCTGCCGGGCATCTTCCACGCTGGTTCCCTGTGGGTCAAAGTCGGCATTGCGCAGGATGTCGGACAGCAGAAAAGACGTATCCCGAAAGCGATCCCGCACCACCAGCGCGCTGACCTGCAGGGTGTCGGTCTGCCAAGACGCCGCGAGATTGCCTCCCAAATCGCCGATCTGCGTGGCGAGGCTGTCGGCGACTACATTGGTGGTGGACGCTGTCAATGTGCGGGCCAATAAACTTCCCAGGGCAGGCTGCCGGGCCAGAGTGTCGTCGGTGCGCACAAAGATGTCAACCGCAACGAGGGGCACGGCAGGGTCGCGGCGGCAGACAACATGCAGGCCGTTGGGCAGGGTCGCCGTGGCAGCCGCAGGGCTGGCGGGGAGGGTCGCCGTGGCAGCGTCTATGTGAGTGGGCCGGGCTAGGGCCAAAGGCCCGCCTGCGGGCGCGGGGACTGGGGGGTGAGGGTCGTTCTTCACTGAGGGCACAGGGGGGAGAGGGCCGTTTCCGGCAGCCGCGAGCGGGGCGGCCAGCAGAATGGCAGCAAGGGCGAAAGAGCGAAGGTCAAAAGTCACGGGCGGATACTCCGAAGGCAGGCAGCGAGGGCAGGGCGGAGAAACAGTCAGCGGCGCACCGAGGCCAGCACCGGGTTTGCGGGCGGCAGCAGGGTCACGGAGGCATAGACATTCGGGTCCAGATACTTGCGCGCGACCGCCTGCACCTGCGCAGGCGTGACCGACAGCACATGGGCGATATACTCCGTATCGTACCGGTAGGTGTTGATGGTGTTGTAAAAGCCCAGGGCATTGGCGCGTCCGCTCCCCGTTTCCGCGTCAAACAAATAGGAGGCCAGCAATGCGCGCCGGGCCGCCCCGATCTCGTCGGCATTGAGAGGGACGGAGCGCAGAGCCGTGATCTCCGCTAAAATAGCCCGGCGCACAGGCTCAGTCTGTGTCGGGTCAAACGCGGCGGTAATCGTAATCTGGCCGGGGCCGCGCTGGGTCAGGTAGTTGGCCGCAATACTGGACACGATCTTCTGCCTGCGGCGCAGGTCAACATCCAGTTTGTTGTTGCCCGCCTGGCCCAGATAAGTCAGCAGAACATCCATCACCCATGCATCGGGCTGGTTGCTGACGGCAGGCGCATGCCAGCCCAGGGTGAGGTAAGCCTGCCCTTGACCGCCGCTGAGAGTTTCGGCGCGCGGCTGTGTCTGCGGGGCTGCGGGGGCCAGGGTATCCGGGGGAGCGGGCGCGGCGGGCCAGGCGCCAAACGCCTTTTGCGCCATGTCCTGCGCGGCGGCGGGGGAGAGGTTGCCGCTTAAGACAAGGGTGACATTGCCGGGAACATAGTTGGCTTTGTAAAAATCCAGCACCGCAGAGCGGGTCATGCTGTTGATGCTCTCCAATGTGCCCAGCAGCGGGCGGCCATAGGGGTGATTGGGAAACAGCAATGCGCTCACTTCTTCCGTGGTGCGCGTGGCGGGGGAGGCAAGCTGGCGCGCGCGCTCGCTCAAAATGACATTGCGCTCCGTATCCATATCGGCCTGGCGCAGGTCGGCATGCATGACCGCATCCGCCAAGATGCCAAGCGCGGCGGGCGCATCGGATGCCCCCACGGTCACATAAAAATGCGCCCAATCATACGACGTGGCGGCATTCAGCGACCCTCCCAGGTCTTCAATGGCGGCATCAATCTCGCCGGGACTGCGCGTCGGCGTGCCCTTGAAGATCAGATGCTCGATAAAGTGCGCGGCCCCGGTGTTGGCCGCCGTCTCGCGGCGCGTACCCGCCCCGACCCACACATCCACCGTGACCAAGTCGGCAGCCGCAGACGGCGCGGCCAGCACCTGCAAGCCGTTTGCCAGTGTCGTGTGCGTGACCGCGCCCAAGCCCGACGGCAAGGCAGGCGCGGCGGCCTGTGCGGGCGAAGAGAGGAGCGCGGGCGGGGTTTGAGCCTGCGCAGTCAGACAAGACAAAGACAGCAGCAAAACAAGGGGGAGGGTAGGCGCGGGAAATCGCATGGCTTGAGTATACCCAAAACAGTAGGCCTGTGTCAGAAACCTCTCGCGCGGATGGCAATCCCTGCGGACGCCCTGCTGTGGCCGGATGCTTGAGCAGAGGGAAAGAAGCTGAAACTCCGCACGTGCAATCGGCGTGGCAGGGGCAAGCCGCCAGGTGCAGAAAGCGGCTAATGCCCGCCAGCCCAGATAAAGTGCTCCAACCGCTCGGCGGCGCCAGGGTCATACGCAGGGCGGGCCTGCCGCCGAACAACAAAGCGCCGGAAGCGCATGGGGCGGCGGACAGCCGAGTGACGATGCGTGGCCGCGCGGCGGAACCCGGCACCCGCCGCCTTGCGCTGGCGAAGCGCAAGCGCCGTCCGATGCTTCGCTATGGCTTTGGTGTGCATCTGCTTGGCAGCCAAGACACGCTGGGCATGCCGGACAGCCTGCGCCGAAGCGCGTTTGGCCTTGGGCTTCACGCGCCGGGTCACCGGGGCCGCAAGGCTTAGGCCGACGGGCGCGGCAGGGGCATAGGCGGGGATTGAGGGCGAGACCAACTCGGGGGCAGCACGCGGCAACTGGGAACCGTGATGGAGAAAGCGGGCCATCATACCCAGCCCGAGGCCGACCAGAACCAGCGCCGCCAGCGCCAACAAAGACCGCCCGCGCCGGGGGAAACGCGAAACAGGGGTGGGGGCTTGCCGGCTCGCGCCGGTTTGTAGGCGGGCTGCACGCAGGGCCGCAGCCAGCGCGCCCGCATTCGCGTAGCGGCGCAGCGGGTCTTTGGCGAGCGCGCGTCGCAGCACCTTGCTCAGCGGGCCAGGCAGGCCGGGAACCGGCGGCGGGACTGCATGGGTGACCTGATATAAGACAGATGGGATCGTGTCGCCGCTAAACGGCGGGCGACCGGCCAGCATCTCGTACAGCAAGACCCCCAGCGCCCAGATGTCGGATGATGCCGTTCCCTTTTCCCCTACTACCTGTTCGGGAGCCATGTAGGCGGGCGAGCCGACAATCGTGCCGGTGCTGGTGATTGTCGCATCGTCGCTGTGGCGCGCGATGCCAAAGTCCAGCAGCTTTGCCGCGCCGCCGGGCAGCAGCATAATATTGGCGGGCTTGACATCCCGATGCACAATGCCCGCCGCATGAATGGCATCCAGCGCCGATGCGATCTGGACAACCACGCCCTGCGCCTGGGCCGTCGACATCTGCCCCCGATCGAGCCGCGCCCGCAGCGTCTCGCCTTCCAGATGCTCCATCGCCAGGAAATGCGTCTTCTGCCAGGTGCCGACCTCGCTGATCGCCACAATGTTGGGGTGCGACAGCTGAGACACCGCCTGCGCTTCCCGCGCGAACCGCCCGATCAGCGCCGCCTGCTGCTCGGGCGAGAGCGCCGGGGGCAGCGCGAGTATCTTCACGGCAACTGTGCGGTCGGTCTCCATGTCGCTGGCCTGATAGACCACCGACATGCCGCCGCGCCCGATTTCGCGCAGGTGCCGGTAGCGGCCGGGAACAGGCGGGCCGGCGGCATCCGAATCCATGACCAGAGTGTCGTGCGGGTCCATGAAAGAGAGTTTCTCCGTATCGGCGCGTCAATCCTGCCTGCCCTGGGCAAAAAAGCCGGGGCAGTCGCCCCCAGCTTTGAGAGAATGGTTACGGATGGGGGAGAACAGGCATCACTGCCCTTCTTCTTCCAAAAACCGCTCGGCATCCATCGCCGCCTCGCATCCCGACCCGGCGGCAGTGACCGCCTGCTTATAAACCGTGTCCTGCACATCCCCTGCCGCAAAGACGCCGGGGATATTGGTGAGCGGTCGGCCCGGCTCGGTGACAATGTAGCCCTGGTCATCCATCGCCAGCTTGCCCTGAAAGATACCCGTGTTTGGCGTGTGCCCAATCGCGATAAATACGCCGTCGGTAGGATAGAAGCTCTCCTCGCCGCTTTTGAGGTTGTGCAGCGTGACGCCGGTGACTTTGCCCGCGTCAGGGTCATGGATGGCTTTGATGGCGCTGTTCCAGACAAAATGCACTTTCTCGTTTTCCTGCGCCCGCTTCTGCATAATGTGCGAGGCCCGCAGCGTGTCGCGCCGATGCACGATTGTCACCTTGGAGGCCATGCGCGCCAGGTAGTTGGCTTCCTCCAAGGCCGTGTCGCCGCCGCCGACTACGATCACTTCTTTGCCCCGGAAAAAGAACCCGTCGCAGGTCGCGCACGCGCTGACGCCCTTGCCGTACAGCGCGGTTTCCGACGGCAGGCCCAGCCACTTGGCCGATGCGCCCGTGGTGACAATCGCTGTTTTGCCCCAGTATTCCCCGTCGCCGTCGGTCTTGACATGGAACGGACGCCGCGAAAAGTCCACCTCGGTGACATTCTCCGTCAGGAACTCGGCCCCGACACGGGCGGCCTGTTCGCGCATGCGCATCATCAGCTCCGGCCCCATGATGCCTTCGGCAAAGCCGGGGAAGTTCTCCACGTCCGACGTAATCATCAATTGTCCGCCGGGCAGGTTGGGCGCGCCGCCTTCAATCACCAAAGGGCGCAGGTTGGCCCGCGCCGCATAGATCGCCGCCGTCAGCCCCGCCGGCCCCGACCCGATGATAATCACATTGCGCGCATCCTGCGCGGTTTCCGTTGCCATGTCTCTGTTCCTTCGTTCGTGGAAATGTCCGGCGCGTTCGTCCTATTTAGTTTAGCACACTTCTGTACATCTAGAACAAGGACGAAGAGTTTGGGGTTCCTTTCTCAATAAACCAAGAGCCTCTCTTCTGTTGTCAAGGTGCGCAGCAAACAACTCTATATTTTGTAACTTCTGTCTACCTATATTGTACCCGAAAAGCGAATGAATACTGCCAACCAAAACCCCCGCCCAAAATAAAAAAGGCAGGGGTGGCATTCAACTTTGCTTTTGCGCTTGCACTCAAATCGATCTTCTCAAGTAAGTGGATGGCCCCTCAGGTTGAACGCGGTCGGTGGGTATAGTTACGACTCTGTAGCAGTCGTACCTGCTTTGTCATCATGGCCGCACATTGCTGCATCTGGGCAAGCATACGGCGGCTTTCTTCCTGAAGTTCTAAAGTGGCTCGCCGTGCTTGTTCCTGTTCCTCCCGTGCCCCTTCGTGCATTGCCGCAAACTCTTTTTCTAGGTGCGTGCATAGCTCGGTAACGCTCCTCTCCGTGTCGCCCGACATTTGCGCCATCGGTGGCTCTTCCCTATCTTGGTCTTTCCCCTTGTCGTTATCTACCGTACAAGACTCTTGAACAGACGAGGTGACGGTCAAGTGCATTCCTAGGGATTCTAGCACCCGCGTCAGTGTTTTGACACTCGGATTGCCCTTGTCCGACAGTGAGCGATAAAGAGACTCGCGCGGAATGTCACTCGTGGATGCGACCTTGCTGATGCCGTGCGCACGCGCCACTTTTTGCAATGCATAGAGAAAACCTTCAATGCCGTCGTCTTCCAGAGTGATGTTGAGATAGCCTGCCGCATAGGCAGGATCACGCAGATCATCGGCGAACATCTCGTTCGTATCTTTGAGAGTCATCTTTGTGGTCTTTCCATAGTTCTCTGGCGAGCGTGATATCTTTGCTTTGGGTGCTCTTGTCGCCGCCGACGAGAAGTACGACTAAGGTCTTTTCAATGCAGGCGTAGTAGATGCGGTATCCCGCACCAAACATCAGGCGAAACTCGGAGACGCCTTCTCCCACAGGGCCGCAGTCACCCATGTTGCCACGTTCAATCCGATCTAGGCGGCTTTGGATACGCTGCTTTATTTCCCTATCTTTGATGCCTTTGAGCCACTCTTCAAATTGACAGAAGCCATTTTTAAGAGCAAGGGCTTTCAGAGTGTAGATTTGCCCTGAAAGAGAGCTTTCTGTTGGCCCTGCTACTCCCACACTTGGCTCACCCGCATTTGGTGACGCATGCGTAAGAGAGATGCGCTTCCTCTTTTTAGGCATGGTAGATGGTAACATATATACCACAGTTTGTCAAATGTGTAAACAATAAATTACATACTATCAACGGCGATAGAATTGCCGCCTAGCACTAGTCGTCCTGCGTCAGAAAGTCGCGGGCGACACGGCCCCAATCGTCGCGCGTGTTTTGGGCGGCTTGGCGAAGTTTACCCTCCGGCAGCTCGTCCTCGTAGCGCGCCCACGCGATCAGCAAAGTCTTGAGGCCGTCCCGCGCGCCGCCCAGCCGCTGCCGCAGCTCTTCAGGACTGACGCCCAACGTGCTTTCTTCCAATACTTCAATCAGGCTCTCGTACACGGGATGCTGCGTGTTGAGGGCCAAGATAATGGAACCCGTGCCTTTGGTTTTGACCTGGAAAAAGGCCGCGCTGCCCAAATCCGCCGACACGAACCGGTACTTGAGATTGTCGGACACGATGTTGGCCGCCAGCGAGTGCGCCATCTCCAGGGGCAGGCCGATGTCGCGCAGGGTCTGCTCGGTGTTCTCGCGTTTGGTGTCCTGCGGCAGGGCTTCGTCGCGGTCGCTCAGGCCCGCATGGCCCGCTTCCTGCCGCTGCTTTGTCCGCGCGGTGGCTTCCTGTTCGGGCGCAAACTCTTCGCTTTTGGCTGCCGCCGCCAGGGTGCGCGCCCCCGCTGTCTGGTCTTTGATCTGGCCGCGCATCCGAAAGACATGGTTGCGGATGGTGTTGGCAATCGTCAGCAGCGGCCCGCGCGGGTCGTCGGCGTAGTCTTCCTGAAGGGCGTTGAATGTCGTGCCTTTCAGCAGGTCGGCAAAGTCCAGTTTGATGAAGTCGGCGAAGTTGCGCGCGCTTTGCTTGTTGTTGGTCACGCCGAACAAGTCGTCCAACGCGGGCGAAAACTCAATCTCTACGCCCCACCAGCGCTCGCGCGGGTCGTACTGCGACACAATCCCCTGATCCAGTTCTAGTTCCCGCCCGGCCCGCACGACGGAAATGCCGACATTGCCTTTGGCGTGTTTGCCATACGGCAGCGCGTCCATGCCCTCAAACATCCCCGGCTGATCCAGGTTGAACGCGGTGAAGCGAATCTGCACCCGTCCCTCGCTGAGCCATTTGCGGTACATGCGCCCCACCACAAACTCGGAGTTGTCAATAATCGCGCTTGACGTGCGCCAAAGGCAGCGGTCTAAGTTCGACCACACGACCAGCGTTCCCGTCTGCCCCCACTCGCCGCCCGTCGCGCGCCACAGGGCGGGAACCGCCTGCGTCGTGGGGCGCGGAACGCTGTTTTGACGCCGCGCTTTGATTTCGTCCAGGTCTAGATACGTGTGCAGGGCGCTGTCCGCGCCGTTCTGCCATGTCCACACATCCACGCGCGTACACTGCGAGATGCTGGATGCGGGCAGGCCCATGCCGAAGCGCCTGAAGTTTTCTGTCCCATCATAGCAGCAAGAACAGAAAACGGCCCCGTTGAAAACCAACGGAGCCGTTTAGTTGTAATACGCTGAGGCCTTAACTCTTCACTACCTGAATTGAATAGTTGACAGAACCTGCGTAGCCACCCAAATCAATCACAATGTGCCACATACCAGAGTAAGGAACACGCAGGATTGCAGGAGAACGTTTCGCTAGTCCCCCAAAATACTCAAAGTTGCTACCGCATTGAAACGAGGCAAAGTTGCTGGAGTCAATTAGGCGCACATTTGCCTGACTGTCTAGTAGGACTTTAACAACGTCTCCTGCATTAAGATATTCGTAAGCATGACTAAAGTTCAATTTGTTGTCCTTTAATGTTTAACTAAAGCAGAGTTGCATTTGCACTGCAACTCTGCTGATGCAAGTCCAGGCATCATCAAACTAATAAGGTCAACTGGCTTTTACGCCTCCGCATATTTACCTTCTGTAGCCTTCTGAGCTACCCAGGGCGAGCGCATCTTAATTTGTGAGTAGCCTTGTCAAGTAGTTGTTGTCCCACCCTGCCTGTTTCTGCTTGGCCTTGATGCCCCGTTTGTGCGTT